>ERZ1026876.431-NODE-431-length-24990-cov-24.594506_pt1 | contig 24990 bp, 48 predicted proteins | sample MGYA00380168_ERZ1026876 | MGnify/ENA primary metagenome ERZ1026876 (study PRJEB33269, sample SAMEA4719804) | human gut metagenome | biome: human-associated habitat; feature: organic feature; material: feces | place: Cameroon | collected 2013-10 ... | reverse complement strand
ACATAAAAGATTTGAGAGAATCGGGTATTCTGCCTTACTATAAGGTGCGAAACACTATATTTTATAAGGTATCTGATGTTAAGAAGATGATCGAGAGGCATAGGGCTTGAAAATAATATAGTATAAGTAAAGATATAGTAATTACGACTACATTACATAGTTAAATTTTTGGTTATTGTTTGCCCGTGACGGGTAGTATTTAGCTTCATAACATGGATGAATTGAAATGAATATTCTTGTTTGTTTCTCCCATAGCGATGGGTAACAGACGGAGAAAGAGAAAACTCCGTCTGCACGGACTGGTAGCTCAACGGATAGAGCGTATCTCTCCTAAAGATAAGACACAGGTTCGATTCCTGTCCAGTCCACAACGTTTTAAATCGTTTCAGCCAATTTCCCTAAATGGTGCAAAGGTAAGTCCTTTAATCTTATAAAGTAGGTGGCCCGGGCATCCACAATCTTGCATCAGTAAGGGTTTTTGAAAACGGTTGTGTTCTTTGACATATTGATCAAGCACAGAATCGTATGCGTGGAAAAGAAGTAACCGGAGAGCGCAATGAGCGCCGTGACCTGGCGAAAGGACGCACGACATACGGAAATCCAGTTATTCTGCATCAAGTAATAAGATGAACTACATCGGAACGAAGAATTGTCGATGTAAGCACTCATGAAAATGTTGCAGTCTGGTGAGCAGGGAAAGCTCGGAAAACCAATGTGAATGACTTTAATTCATATTCGCACAATAAAGACAAAGAGGCGGTTGGCGTAAATGGTAGCGCAGTCTGTAACCAAAGATACCTTTCTTATCACAGGCAAGATGTCGGTTCGATTCCGGCACCGTCTCCCCATTTTACTATAATGATTTAGAAAGTTAAGTTGTAAAAGGTGTTTTGCATAAATGTATTTTATGATTTTCAGTTAAAAACCGTGTCCTGTCTGGGATAGATAGGTACGCACGCGAGAGCCTTGATGGGGTACACAGTCTTGTGTCACTGCGGTTCGAAACCGCCTCTCGCACATCTTTTGTTTAAGGCAGATGTATTAATTATTTATTGTAACTTTTTAATTTTGACTCTAAGAATCTATATGTGTGAAAACGTACGAACCACCTGTGAAGGCAGTTCGTATTACATTGGAGGATAGCTCAGTGGTAGAGCGCCATCGAAGACTATGGTGGAGATGTCAGTTCGAATCTGACTCCTTCAACAACAAGACGGTATTTTTCATAGAATAGGTTAATAGGTTAAACATTTATTTTTGTGTGTTTATTATTTTTGCTCCTCTTGCCTGTGAAGGTAGGAGGAGATTTTTATTGAAATTATTCATTAGTTAAAAATATAAGCGCTCATTTAGAAAAAATGATTTTCTAATTTTCATTTCTTTTATTAAAATTAGTACTCCATCCGAACTTGTGAAAGCCAGGATGGTTTTTACTCGGGGAGCTGGCTGAACGGTTAGGCTTTTATATATGCAGGTCCGAATCCTGCGCTCCTCACTGCTATAAGTCATATTTTAATATTTTATTGGTTAAAACAAATGCGAGAGTTGGTCTTTAAGGTCTTCTCTCGCTCGTTTAAGGCTATTTTTCTACATGTTTGATATGATATACCACGTTATCACACCTCTCTGGCCTTGCGTGGTAGGCAATCGGAGAGGGTTTATCTTGTATGAAAGTAACAAAACAGATAAAAATCACAAAATTCACGCTCGGCAACATCAAGAAGCTTGAGTGTGTGGAGAATATCGAAACGGCAAACGGAAAAGTCACGGTCTATCTCAAGAAAGAAATGACAAACGGGAGACTTGAAGCTAACATGAATCAGTTTCTCGTCCAGTTTCAGAATGGAATGTGGCAGGTTTACGGTGCCGAAGCTATTAACAACTTATACAAAAACCCAGGAAAGGAGGCTGGTAATCAATGGGAGTAAGAGTAACACAAACAAAAGTCGAACACGAAGGAATGACATTCGACTCAAAGGAAGAACTCGGGTTCTATCTATATCTGAAAGAACAGAGCGATGTTAGCTGCATACACAGGCAGACAGGGTTCGTTCTTGTCGAAAAACAGGAACAATTCGTTGTTAAGCACCTGAAAACAAAGGATAAGCTTGTGAAAAAGCTACTCGAATTCCCTGTTGTATATCATGCTGATTTCGTTTATCGCAAAGGAGACACGATCATCGTCTGCGATGTCAAGAGTAAATATACTCACTCTTTCCGAGAGTTCGTCATCGTCAGAAAGCTCATGGTCAGCAAAATCATCGAGCACAATAAGCGCAGACATGATGGAGAGCCTAAGGTTGTGTTCCTTGAAGCGATAACAAGAGCCTTGCCAAAGAAGCAGGGTGGTGGCTTCGAGTTTAAGTTTATTTATAAACCGATTATATGAAAGCTTTTGCTACCATAATTTATTTGTTTATTTTATTGTTTGTCGTGTCGTCAGTAGAGACTATAAACCTCTGCTGCCGAACGTTTTGTGGCAGACGGTTAATTAAATGGTTCGATTATGATGATACTATTGATTAGTTTCCTTCTTACGGTTTTTTCGTTTGCCGTTGGAGGTTGGTTAGGGAGCCTCGTTAAGGTCTCTGACGATAAAGACGATTGTTTTAATTAAAATTTATACGATATGAGAATGAGAACAGCATCTTGGTTCGAAACCAAGATTAAGTATCAGAAAATGCAGGAAGATGGCACAGAAAAAGTTGTCACCGAGTACTACATCGTGGAGGCTATGTCTTGTACAGCAGCAGAGGCTTCCGTCATCGAAGAGATTACGGCCTATTGTTCTGGCGACATGAGTGTTCCGAGTACAAAAGAAGCTAACTTCAATGAGATTTTCTTTAGTGACATTGCCGATGATGACAAGTGGTACGCTGCAAAACTCCAGTTTATCACAATCGACGACAAGAGCAATAAGGAGAAACGCAGCAACGTGAACTACCTTGTACAGGCTAAGTCGCTTGCCAGGGCACTCAGGTATGTTGACGAGGTTATGGGAAAATCAATGTTGGACTATGATATCGTCGGAATCAACGAGACTAAGATTTACGACGTATTCGAGCATAAGTCTGAGTCTGGCGAAGCAAGCGAGAAGAAGGATGAGCAGAATCAATAACATTATTCTGAAACTTCCGCCGGAAACGAGAGAGAAAGTCCTCTTACTTAGAGATAAGTATGATATCCTCATGAAACTCGACACGAATACATCGCGAGAGGTCGCACGAAAAGCTATTCTGCTGAACTATATCAATGGTTCTGGCAGGAAGCTTTTCAGTGACATGCACGAGGATATCAGAAAATCTCCTTCCGGCGATAAGCAGGTCGTTTATACGCGATTCAGATATGCAGAGACAGTTTAAGTACCTTAATTGGTATGAGTAGTTAATTTCTTAAAATCTATACAAATGGATATAGAACAGTTGAACAAAACGCCTCATAACAAAATTTGTGATTTGGCAAGAGACAAATTTATAGAGGTGTACAATCAGAAATTCGGAGAAGGTGGAGAGGTTTTCTTTGAAGAACAAAAAGCCTTATTTAACGAGGAACTTCTTAACGGTTCGTTCAAGGGATATCTCGAAAAAGCTCCTTCTCTTAACATTCATGACGCATTCATGAATTTGGCTATCAACGGTTTGTCTCTTGAAAAAGGCACGACGACGTTATGCTACCTTATGGGATATAGAAACTACGACGAGAACACCAAGCAATCGACATATACGGCAAAGATTACCTATACCGGATATGGCGAAATACTTCTTCGTCAAAGAGCTGGGCAGATTGTCAGGTGCGACAATCCTGTTGTTGTGTATGATTGTGACGATTTCCGATTCGGAGAGCGAGATGGCCATAAGTTTGTTGATTACGTCAAGACTTATCCGAGACCTGCGAATTCGTTTATTGTTGCATGTTACGTTAAGATTATCCTTCCTAACAACTCTTACGATTATTTTATTCTCGACCGAGAGGGCGTTGACAGGCTTCGCGAGTATTCTGAAAAATTTGGAGGTAAATACCACAAGGCAAACGCTTTGTATGGAGGTAGCTACGTGGGCAATGATGGCAAAACGTATTATAGAGATATAGATACGGGATTTCTTATCTCTAAGACTTGTAAACATGCGTTCAAAACTTACCCTAAGTTGAAGGTAGGTCTTGGAGCATTGTTGCAGGCGGATATCGACACGCAGATGCAGCAGAAACCATCACAAGAAGCCTTTGGTTCTTCCCAGGCAGAAACGCAAAAAAACGGCGTAAAGGTTAATGTAAATGATGATTCCCCATTTTAATTGATAAGATATGGCCGAAAATACAGAATTACAGTTGGTTCAACAGCAAGCCAACAATATTACAAGACAGATTGCTACACTCAAGTCTGATACAGAGAATGCTGTTCAGGCTAACAAAAAGTCTTACGAAGCATGTATTCATGCAGGTGAGTCTCTGTTATCTGATATTAGCGCATCTGGCATGAACGATGCACTTGATGAGAAAGCTGCTGAGTTTATCAAGAAAGCTAAACTGACAGAGAAAGCAATGACGGAGAAGCGTAAGGGTGTTACTCAAGTGTTTGATATTGTCCGTAAGGGCTTTACTATGATGGAGAATCTTATCTCTGCCAAGAACACCGATTCCGTTGTGTATAAGATTCAGGAGAAGCGCAACGAGTATGCTGCCTACAAGTTGGAGCAGCAGAAAAAAGCAGAGCAAGAAAGATTGCGTCAAGAACGCATCAAGGAGGCTAAGATTAAGTTGAAGACTGATACTATTGATACGCTCAACAATCTTCTTACCGAGCATTCCTCTACTGCCATCAACTCTCTTAACAGTACGTTTACGTTACTCACTCTTGATAATAAGGACGAAGTAAAGAAGCGCATTGAAGAATTCTCTGATGTTCTCGACCTTGGACATCTGTTTGTAAACAACAAACCTTCGTATTCTTCCGAGATTGAAGAAGATGACGCAAAGGAGATCATGAACGGAGCATACAAGGAAGTTTCCGCTTCTCTTCTCTCATCTTACAAACAGACAGTAAACGCTACTCGCGACGAACTTCTTATGAAGTTTGACTCTAAGATTTCTGAGCTTCTTGAAATCAAGAAAGCAGAGGAAGAGCGCAAGCGTAAGGAAGAAGAAGCACGTAAAGCAGAGGAAGAGCGCAAGCGTAAGGAAGAGGAAGCGCGTAAGGCTGCCGAAGAAGAGCGCAAAAAGCAGGAAGAGATTCAACGCATCAAAGACGAAGAAGAACGCAAGCGCAAGGAAGCAGAACTGAAAGCTGCCGAAGAAGAACGCAAGCGCAAGGAAGCAGAACTGAAAGCTGCCGAAGAAGAACGCAAGCGCAAGGAAGCAGAAGCTGCTGCTTTGGAGGCTGAGCGAAGGGCTAAGGAGGAGGCGGTTCGTAAAGCTGACGAAGCAGCAAAGGAAGAACAGCAACGCAGACTTGCAGCAGAGCAAGAGAAACGCGATGCAGAGAATGCCGCACAGCACGCAACCGCACAGGCTCAATCTCTTTTTGCTCAGACTTCTGTGAGCACAAGTAAGCAAAAAGTCAAGGTGACCAAACGATTGATTGTTACCGACAAGAATGCTTGGCTCGATATCATCCAGCAGTGGTGGACAATCGAGGGTTCTCAGATGGCTCCAGACAAACTCGCTTCTAAGTTGGAGTTTATGCGAAAGGCTTGCGAGAAACACGCTAACAGCGAAGAAGAGTATATCGTCTCTCCTTATATCAAATATGAGGATGAAATAACAGCTAAGTAATATGGCGGAACAACCGTTTGATCCTTATTATTCTCGTGGTGAGGTCTCTAATTCGGACCTCACTGCGCTGAAGTTCGCCTTAAACCCGCAACTCAGCTTCGTAAAGGAAGAGGACAAAAGAAAGGCGTTTCATCTCGGAACTCTGGTTGATGCTCTCGTTACAGAACCAGAAAAGTGTAATCATTATGCCATGACGGTTGATGATGAGAAATATACAGAGAAGGATTGGAAGTGGGGGTTAGACCGACTCGCGGTTCTGAAAAAGCAGGCTACAAAGGACAGGTTCCTTGATTTCGTTCTAAAGAATGCGGTAGGTCAGAAAACATTCATCAATCCGCACATGAAGATGGAATACCAGGGCTTCGAGTTCGAACTCCCCGTACGATGTAAGTTCGACTGGTGGCTCGGCGAGTTCGGTGGCGACTTGAAAACCACCGCAGCTACGTCACAAGAACAATTTGAAGCTCAAATTGATTTCGTGGACTGGGATAGAAGTCGTGCATGGTATATGGACCTTACGCATAGCATCGATCCAAGATACGGAAATCAGGACTTTATCTTTGCTGTATCAAAGACAAAGAAGAGGGTATTCTACAAGAAGATTGAGCGTGGTGACGAGCTGTATTTACGTGGTAGAGAGAAAGCTCTTGAGTGGGCTTTCCGCATGTGGTGTTTGTTATAACTTATTTATTATGTCAGATAAACCAAAATTATACGATTATCAAGAAGATGGTGTACGCATGGAACTCGCTATGAAGCGTTGCATCAATGGGGACGATATGGGAACAGGAAAAACGGTTCAGTCTATCGTCGCCATCGAACGTGCGAAAGCAACTCCTTGCTTGGTTATTTGCCCTGCTGCACTCAAAGTAAATTGGGAACGTGAAATCAAGAAATTCACAAACCTCCGGCCTCTCATACTTACGGATTCTGTAAATGCAACATACGGCTATCATCTTACAAAGATGAATCTGTATGATGTGGTTATATGTAATTACGAGTCGCTTGCAAAATACTTCGTCGTAGACCTCGGGCCAAAACCACTCAGGCTCAAGAACTTTCTGTTCCGTGACGAACTAAAGATTATTAAGTCTGTAATTATTGATGAGTCTGCAAGAGTCAAGGACCCGTCAACAAGACAATCTAAGATCATCATGGGATTGTGCCAGGGCAAGGAGTATATCTACGAGCTTACGGGTACGCCCGTTGTAAATCACGCAACAGACCTGGCCTGCCAGCTTGCTATCCTCGGTCGCCTGAACGACGAGTTCGGAGGTTTTGGTGAGTTCTGCAACAGGTACGGTGAGAACGAGAATCTTGAAGAGCTTAACCGGAAGATACACGAAACGTGCTACTTCCGCAGAGAAAAGAAAGATGTTCTTAAGGATTTGCCGGATCTGACCAGAACGACCATCAGTGTCGCCCTCGACCCTGAAACGCAGGAAGAGTACGATACCTGTCAGAAAGACCTGCTCACGTTCCTTCTCGAATACAAGAGCTGCTCCGAGGAAGAGGCTAGGAAAAAGCTGAGAATGAAGGCTCTTGTCAGATTTATGAACCTTCGCTCGATATCCGGGCGAGGGAAGATGAAGGCGACTATAGAGTTTCTCCATGATACCGAAGAACAGATAATCGTGTTTGCCGAGCATCGTGATGTCGTTAGTGCAATCAAGAAGGAGTTCCCGGATGAGGTTTGCACCGTAACCGGTTCCGATAGCCAGCAGCAGAAGCAGTGGGCTATTGATTCTTTTCAGGCTAGAAAAAAGAGAATCATCATCTGCTCCATCAAGGCAGCCGGCGTAGGCCTTACGCTTACGGCTTCTTCCAATGTGGTGTTCGTCGAGCTTCCATGGACGATGGCGGACTTATCGCAGTGTGAATGCCGCGCCTATCGTAACGGCCAGAAGAATGCGGTCACATCGTGGATTCTTATGGGTGCAAATACAATCGACGGCTATCTTTATAGCTTGATTATGAAGAAAGGCTCAATAGCATCAAAGGTTACTGGAGAACAGGACTCCGCTATCAAGGATGCCGCTTATTTTGACGAGCTGGCCGATTTGGTTTTGCAAAATTCTTTAAATAAAAAATAATGGAAATTCAAGGAAAGGTTATTGCCGTTTTGCCTGAAAGAAGCGGCACCTCTCAGAGAGGAGAGTGGAGGTCTCAGACTTATGTGATAGAAACACAAGAGCAATATCCTAAAAAGATGGCTTTTGATGTTTTTGGAGGTGATAGAATTGTTAATTTCGGCATTCACCTCGGTGAGGTTATCAATGTTAGCTTTGATATTGATGCACATGAATACCAAGGCAGATATTTTAATCAGATTCGTGCTTGGAATGTTACTAAGGTAGCACAACAAGCTATGCCGTGTGCATCTAATGCAGCTGGTGCAGTAAACCCAACTAATCCGCAAATACCGTATCCACCACAGTCAGCACAGCCGCAAGGGAATTCTAATGATTTGCCATTTGGCTAAGATTGAGTTAACAAAACGAGTATTCAACGCGGTTGAGATATGATGTACGATTTATCTAACAGCTTGGAGTTTGAATCATTCAAACTTAGGGTAAAGAAACTTGAAGAGAGTAAAAGTATGGTAGAGTTAACTGAAAAGAAGGCTCGTTCTCTTAATCAGAATGCCTATTGTCATTTAGCAATATCATACTTTGCTCTTCAAATCGGTTTGTCAATGCAAGAAGTCAAGGATGCCTATTTCAAGAATTATTGTAACCATGAGCTTTTTGCTCGCAAGAGGTATGACAAGATTCTGAATGTGGAACGTGAGTATCTTCGCTCGACAACGGAACTGACAAAGGACGAAATGAGTCTTGCAATAGACCGTTTCTTGAAGTTCGCAGCCGAGCAAGGCGTTTACATCGCTCCGTCTGACGAGTATATCGCAATCCTCCACATGCAACATGAAGTTCAACGAAATCAGAAATACTTATGACTAAGGAAATATGGAAAGATATTGTAGGGTATGAAGGAAAATATAAGGTATCAAATCTTGGAAATGTTATGTCATATAACTTTTATAGAAACAAGAAACCTCGTTTGCTTAAATTACTAAATCATAATTATGGATATTATACGGTTAATTTGAGTAGAAAAAGTTTTCTTGTTCATAGGCTTGTGGCAGAAGCATTTATACCTAATCCTAACAATTATCCGCAAATAGACCATATCAACACTATCCGAAATGATAATCGTGTTGAAAATCTTAGGTGGGGTACTCAAACTGATAACATGAACAACAGTTTAACTAAAGTACATCTACATAACGCAGTTATGAAAAGGATAGATGGTCTAAGAAACAAAGTCGTAAGTGAGGATACTAAAAGAAAAATCTCTGAAAGTAAAAGAAAAAGCGAGAAGACCAAAACTTGTCATTACAAAACAGTGTATCGGTATGACAAGGATGGTAATTTTATTGACTCTTTTATTAGCGGTTTGCACGCTGCACATGAGGTTGGTGTACGCCAATGCAGTATTTATGGTAGTTGCAGTGGTCGTTATGGACTAATTAAAGGGTATTTTTGGAGGTATTATAAAGTTGATAATTTATTTAATAAAGTATGATATTACCGAGTAATATACGTCAGAAATCTAGCGAATTGTTTCCTAATGACGCAGAGAAACAGAAAATATTTTGTATGGGTGCTGCATTTTCGTTAGGAAACGATTTGTCGGATTTCGAGATTACTACAGAGCAAAAGCAAGAAGAATATTATCCTTGCAAAGAAGCTCTTGATATGTGGCTTGCATACAAAAAAGAGAAACATCAGACTTACAAGCCACGTGGATTAGAAGCTCTTAAAAAGAAACTCCTTCTGATGTCGAACGGAAATCCTGAATACGCAAAGGTTATCGTTGAGTATTCGATGGGCAACAACTACACTGGGTTGTTCGCTCCTAAAAATAATAGTGCAAATAGTTATGAACAACAGCAACGAACTTTCAACAAGATTAACTCAATCCTTGCCGGATGAGTACAAAAAAGCAATCGAAGAATTTGGAGAGCAATATGTATTGTTCCTAAACAAATACCCGACCCTCCAAAAGAGGATCAGCAGCGTTCCTACGGTGTATGACTCTGTAAAGAACGGCGGTATATCATTTGTGGAAATTGACAAGTATTTCAAGGAAGGAGCAAGTGAATGGTGGATTAAAACAATGGTCATTGACCTATTTATGGTTATAGGCGCATTCGATGCTACTACTCCTTATCAGTTCAAGGCGATTGCGCAGCGTATCAGACAAGAATACTATCACGTTTCTCCAGGAGAGCTTACACGATTCTTCTACGAATTCTCAATCGGTGAGTACGGTGAAATTTATGTCGGCAGGACCGTAAATCCACAGAAGTTATTCATCGCTCTTGAAAGGTACATGAGTAAGGTGTACGAGAAGAGAGCTGAGATTGATAGCCAGAAGAATGTCGAGAGGCAGAAAAAAGAGTACGAAGAGTCCGTTAAGAACGCAGTCTCTTACGAAGAGTACTGCCGCATAAAAGGTAAGGATATTGAAAAATCACCTCTTGAAGTTTTAAAGCGTAAACTTGAAAAAGAATCAAAGCGAGATAAAGATGGCAGACGTAAGCAAGCAGGCAGAAGAATGGCTCAGTGAGCATCCTGATGCGACAAAGAAAGAAATATGGATGGCCGGTTATTGGCAATCTACCGATAACTGGTGCAACAGAACCAAATAAATTTTAGAATTATGGCAGAAAGAAAAGTGAAACCAGAAATCATGCATTTGATGATTCTTAGCAAATGCAACTATAACTGCGAATTGTGTTGTAACAAACTGTACGACATTGATAAAATTCCAGTCGCTACTGTTAAGGAGCTGAAAACAATACACACTTTATGTATTACGGGCGGAGAACCATTCATGGCAAGTATCGAACTTGATGATTTTTGCAAGCAGTGTCAAGGATGATTTTCCGAACATAAAAAACATATTCGTCTATACAAGCGGACTTATTCTCATGTACCGTTTACCGCATTTTTTTTCTCATATTGATGGTCTTAGTATTTCTCCAAAAAGCATGAAAGACTGGTTGGCTTTGGAGAAAATTGCCAACAACACCTCTTGTGCTTACCTTAACAATATTTCTGGATTGTCTAGTAACCGCCTGTATGTGTTTAAGGAACAGGTTTCGGTTTTCGAGAAAAGATTTAAGTATATCGCTGAGAAATTAAACCTCAATGTTCTTTACCGCACATGGGACAAGGAGTTTAAAACTCCTGATAATGAGATTTTCAGAAGATTGCCAGTATTTTTAGGTTAGTTAACTATGAAAATGAACAAAGACAAAATCACAGAAGCAACCAACGCAACAACAAAACAAGCAGCAGCATTCATTGTTGTCTATTCTTGGGTTATAGTGAGAAATATAGGAAAGACGATCAATAGTGCAGTACATAAGCTGCCATGGTTGTTTATCGTACTTTCAATCGTAATATCAACGATTGTTAGTATAGCTTGTATTGGGAAGGCAAGAGCAGAGCGCGATAGTTATAACAAGAAACTGATTCATACAACACAGTTGCTTGACAGTTATAAGAATGCGTACGGAGAATGGGAGAAAAAGTAATGAAAAACTGGAATCCAGACACATCAAGAAGACCTATCCTTTCAGGAATACCGGTTGCCGTACCTGACCAGAGGACGGTTGACCGAATGACATCTCTATACTATCTCATGATAGGCTCGCTTGCTACGATTACGCAGACGGCCATCAAGGACCTGTATGACGAACTTTTTCAGAGAAAGGATCTGTTCAAGTTCAAGCTCAAGCTCAGGATCAAAGAAGCTTTCTCTCGTTCTAATCAGCTTATCATGACGTTCAAGAAATATACGTCAGAAATCTCTCAGTACGACCTGTGGCTCGATATTACAGACTGCATGGAAGATGAACTTAAGAATGATATGAGAAATCTGTATTACGTTACAGACAACATTCTTCTCAAGAACAACATCAAGGAACATAGATTACAGACGCTTGCATGTATAGCTTACAACCTGTCTATCATGCTTCATGGCATGAGTCAGAGATATGACGATGTTATGAAGGATGCAGGAATAGGAACGGCAAACATCAAGCCGAGTGAGATGTTCCTTAGTCCAATGTACGGAATGTACACATCAATGAAAGAGGTGGCGGCTATGATTATAACCGATAAGGATGCTGAATATTTCAAGGACGGGGATCAGATTTATACCGCACTCCAGGTTATAGCAATGAAGGTGTGTGACTTGGAGCGCATAGAGAAAGCTGCTGATGAAGGGCTGAAACTGAATGGGGTTGACTATAACGGAGAATTGCACAGAAATAACTCTTTCACTCCATGGACGGGAATACAGGTCAACTTCCTGGCAAGGAACTATGAAGATATGACGGACGAACAGCTTGCTAAGGCTCTCGGTCGTTCTGTCAGGTCAATTAAGGCAAAAATGAGACAACTTAAACTTAAAAGGAAAAATTAAAACGTAAAGAACAATAGCTTATGGAAAATTTACCTGTAGGTTCTGAAATCACATTAAAGGTGGTTGAGACAGATGAAGAAGAATGTAATGGCTGTTTCTTCGATGAGTTGTGTGGTGATATTTATAATGTTATTTGCAAAGATTTTAATTGTAGCGCAAGTACCAGAAAAGACGGAAAGAATGTTCAATTCAAAAGAGTGAAGTGATATGGAAGAAAGAATTAATATAGCGGAATATGAAAAGAATAGAAGTTAAAGAAGGAGAACGATACGGTAGGCTCACTATTGTTCGTGAAGTCGAACCTGTAGGAAGTAACCATAAAAGAGTGAGACGATTTTTGTGTAGATGCGATTGTGGAAACGAAATTATTTGTAGATTACCAAATTTAAAGAGCGGTACTACTAGATCTTGTGGGTGCTACAGAAAATTTGTAGCTTCAAATAGAAGAGATTGCCATCATTTAAAGAATACACGTATCTATAGAATATGGTGCGGTATGAAGAGAAGATGTTATAATAAGCATAACGAGCATTTCGATAGATACGGAGGGCGAGGAATTATTGTATGCGATGAATGGAAAACCGATTTTATGAATTTCTATGACTGGGCTATGTCTAACGGATATGATGATAAACTATCTATAGACAGAATCAATAATGAAGGAAATTATGAGCCTTCTAACTGTAGATGGGCAAATCAAAAACAGCAAGTCGTAAATTCTACTGCTGCAATAAAGTGTTCTTTGGGTGGCAATATAGTTTCTCTTTCGGATATAGCTGATATTTTAGGTATATCTTTTAAACGCATAAGACGTATTGTTTATATGCTTAATAACGGGTATGATATGAATGAAATTTTGAGCCTTTCTAAGAAAGATGATTCTTTTATGTTCGCAGAAGAAACCGATGCTGAGAAGAAACAGATAGTAGATTTGAAACCAAAGGTTGATGAGTTGAAACCATTCGATAAGGTACTGGTTAAAGATAACCCTTATGGAAGTTGGGAGCCAGCTCTCTTTTGGGAAAGAGTTGACGTAAAAGACCTTCATCCCTATATGATTATAGGAGGTAAAAGATATAGATTTTGCGAACCATACGAGGGAAATGAATGTCTTTTGGATAATAAATAATCGTAAATAAAATCCAACCTCCACGACACAGAATGAGCGAAAGTAAGTCAAGGCTTTATGCCCATATACCTTCTTAGCCCCAGCACAATACTGGTCGTGGAGGTCATTATAAAACTTAAAAATATGATAGATAAGAATATAGAAGAAGTTGCACGATTTGACGATAAAGAATACTACGATAGATTATCGGATAATGATAGATGCTTCTTCGAGTATGGTTTTAGACGTGGATACAATCGGGCTTTGAAGGATTTGTGGCATCCTGCTAGCGAAAAGCCAAACATTAAGCAAGGAGAATGTTGCGTTACATGTTTGGTTAAGTTCAAAAATGGAAGTACGGAATTATGTGTATATTTCCGTAATCCAGAAGGATGGGTATGTGATGATATGAGTCCTAAAGATTTTAAAAGATATTTTAAGGGATGGCTCTATATTGACGATTTATTGCCAAAGGAAGGAGGTGAGCAATGAGTAAAGAAAAAGCGATAATTCATATTAATAATGTTTCTAAGATATTAGGAACTAAAAGAATAAAAATAAGTGAAGCTATAGCCAAGCATATTCAAAATGAGTTATGCTTAGCTAAAAAAGAGTTGGAGGATTGAGTATGAATCGTAAAGAAGCAGCAGAGCTATTGCCGATAATTAAGGCATACGCAGAAGGAAAAGAAATTGAAATTTTTGATAAGACTACAAAAATGTGGAGAACTGCTATGCTGCCACATTTTGACTGTGATACAAAAAATTATCGCATCAAGCCAGAGAGAGAGTACCGTCCATTCAAGGACGCAGAAGAGTGCTGGCAGGAGATGCAAAAGCATCGACCGTTTGGGTGGGTGAAAGATAAGAAAGATGTGCATCATCGTGTCTTAATTACTGCCGTCGATGATGATACATGCGGAATGTCATTAAATGGAAATGCCGCATGGTCTTTATCTGGAATTATGGATTTATTCACCTTTGTCGATGGTACTCCATTTGGCGTAAAAGTGAAGGAATAGTTATGGAAATTAATGAAAAAATAAATGAAATAATTCAACAAGCAAAAGAAGAAAAAGCTTATATGGAAGCTTTCGACGCATTTGAACAAGAGATATACGACAATGGTTTTCGTGATGCAATTTCTTTCATGCTGTGGAATCCAAGCGAGCGAAGTTGTTCTAATTGTCAGTATCAACACAGTAGAGAGCTATGTGGGGAAGATTACTGTGGGCTAAAATACTGGAGTCCAAAATTGGAGGAGTAAGTATGAAATTTAAATTAATTACATCAAGCGGTTTTGATGAATACACCAAAGACTTGCTTGGAGAGTTGCTAGGAGCCTTTAACAAACCTGCAAAATTAGCAGACAAAATAAAGTCAAAAGAAGTCAAGCGTACTTGGTTTCACACAATCGAGATTGACAGTTTGGAAGAGCTACTAGAATTTAAGCAGGCTTGTGGGTGCAATATAATTATTGAAGAGGTAGGCAATATTCCTACCTTAGAGATATATGATTCTTATAGAGAGTAAGTATGTTTAGACCGATTACAATGTATCAGATTGTCTGTGATAGATGTGGAGAAGTGTTTGGAGGCACAGATACTTGCTCTGCGTTATTTGGCGAAAAGAGTACTGATATTGGAGACTACTCAGACTGGGAAATGATAGATGGTAAGCATTATTGTCCAGACTGTTATGATGTTGAGGGCATTGATGGAGTGTATAACGTTAAAGTTAAATAGTTATGAACATATTAGTTGATAAGACTGTACTATTCATTGATTTGGATGGTACTTTGATTAAAACGGCATCTGGGAATACGTTTCCTAAAGATTGCACGGATTTCATTATCCGAAAAGAAGTTTTGGATAAGATTGCAGAAAGACTACCAAATTTGTTTTGGATAGGCGTTGTAACCAATCAAGGAGGGATACCACAATTTATCTCTAAAAGGGACTTTGAAGCAAAGTTTGAAAGTATCATTCAATTTGTTGGCTCATATCTTGGAAGTAGAATACCAAAGCTTTGTATTGAGGCAAAAGTTCTCGTAATGGGATTGTACTGCGATTCTATAGAAAAGAGCAATAAGTGCAGAAAACCAAATACAGGAATGTTAGAAATTCTTCTAAAAGATTTTGGTGAACATTCTAAAAACTCAATGATAATGATAGGCGATGCCAGTGGCAAACCTGGAGATTTTTCAGACTCAGATAAGAAATGTGCTGAAAATTTTGGTATTGATTATCTTGACATAGAGGACTTTCTTAACAATAAAGGCGTATGAAAACAGAAAGTATCAAATTCAAGGCGAAAGAGCTTGGAACAGGAAAATGGAAAGTGGGTTTTCTTCAAAGAGACATGGATTACAACCTATGTATTCTTATTGCTAATAAAGAAGACCATTCTTGGTATTGGACTCAAATTGACCCTTCTACAGTCTGTATGTTCACAGGGTTGAAAGATAGTGAGGGAAAGGAGATTTGGGAAGGTGATATAGTGCATGACAGTTATGACCTTTTGTGTATAGACAATCTCTATGAGGTAGTTTATATTGAAGAAGAAGGAACGTTTGCCTTCAAGAGTTTAGATAAAGTTGACAATTACGAGCCGTTTGTTAATTTAATTGAAGTTTATGTTGTAGGCAACAAATTCGATAAGGAGAAGTAGCGTATGAAAATTAAAAGTATATTCTCTATGTTTGCTTATTGGGACAGAGTACATCAATTCCCAGACGGGCATATTAAAGTAGAAAATAATTTAGCTTGGAGAAGAAAATATCTCCATTTTCGCAGTAGTAATAAACAAATACCTTTTTAGCGTATGAAAAAAGAAACAAGAAATGTAGTAGTTCTCGATTGGGAGGATAAAATTAAGCTACAACAATTTATCAAGGATTTGGAACAAATCTATGAGACTTACCAAAGTCCTTGCAAGGAACATACATGTATCGGTAATACACTTTACTATCTCAAAACGATTGAGGAAACAATTAATTAGTATATGAAGAATAAGATTTTAAACTTAGTCAAGTCAGCCGTATGGTTCGTCTTGTGCTTGCTTGTAGGCGCATTGATATTTGAGGGCGTTCGCTCGTTTGCTAATAGTAATGAACCTGCAAAGAAGATTGGTATATCAGTAATCACCGAAGAAGGACACGATTATCTAGTTGTGGACACGAAACATGGTGTTTGCGTTATCCACGCTGAGAGTTGCCCTTGTCTCAAAAAGAAGTAAGCGTATGGAAAAGAAAGTATTGACCCTCACAGTCAGCAAACAGTGGTTTGATATGATTGTGGCTGGCGAAAAGACGGAAGAGTATCGGGAGATTAAAGGGTATTGGAGTAATCGTCTTTTCTGTCAAGAACGATGCGACCTGCATGGGTGCTACCCTTGCAAAAAGGGCTTGAAGGAACGTTTAAAAAGATATTACAAGGGCTATACCCACGTCCTCTTTATCAATGGCTACCGCAAGGATAGCCCACGTATTGAAAAGGAGATTGAGAGTATCACCATCGGAAAGCCAAAGAAAGGCTTATGTCCCGCCAAGTGGCTTGATACAGAGTTTTTTATCATTAAATTCAAGTGATATGAATTACATACAATGTGATGAATGTAAATATAGATTAGTCTGTAACGGAGAGCCACTTACTAGTGGAAGTACAGGAAGTTGCGACCATCGTGTAATCAGCAATACTCCTATATTTCCAAAGATTAAAACACCACCAGATGAAAGATACGATGACATTTGGAATTGGTAAATATTCATAAATTAAGTTTAAGGGATATGAAAATAAAGAATATACCAAAGAAGATTTACCTCAACATCTGTTGTAATGAGGATGAGGTAGATTACAATGAATTAGATGGAGTAACGTTCAGTGCAGAAAAGGTTGGCGTTACCGATTGCGATACAGAAAACGTTCCTTAAGTGAATGTTGCATCTTTGTGGCACGACTTAAAGGAAGAGAAGCCACAATTAAAAAAGTGGGTAATGTTCCGATATAGTGGTGGCGGTGTAAATCCTACGGCTCTTCACTACGGAGCGATGAGTGATGATATATGGATTGTCACTAGAGGAGACGGAACACAGCGTATAGAAGTTCTGTATGAGTGCTACGATAAGATTGAGTGGTTTGACTTTGATGAACTAAAATAGTATAGCGTATGACAAATAAAGAATTTTTTAATGCGTATTGTGGAAAATCAGTTCTTTATAAAGGTAAGGACATTGGTGCATACGTGGCAGGTTATCTTGAAGATAAGTATATCATCTTAGGTTTTGATGATTATACAGGCTGCATTCAGTGTTTCACATCTAAAGTGTATAAAACGCTTGGTGGAATATACAATTCATACCGATTCGCAAAGTTGAAGTATTTAAAAATAAAAAAGAGTTAAGTGTATGGAAAAAGATAACTATTTATTTAAGCTTTTATTTTTTCTTTTTATAATAGGAGTAGTTGTTTATGCGGCTATTGATGATAGCTCTCATAAAGACAAAACATTTTGGTATGAAGTAATAGATAAGCGAGAGTCTGTAGGAAGTCACTTCACAATTATTAATAAGGGAGTGAGGACAGATTATAATATAGTATTTAAACGAATTGATAACGGAAAGCTCTTTCCATGTAAAGATGTAGAGTATGGAGATTATATTCAATATAAGTTAAATCGAAAATACTATATAACTGAGGAAGATATGCAAAAGCTATCAGGTGTTTATAATAGGGATTTCTATAAGTAATAAAAAGCGAGAATATGGGAAAATATAAGTATACGAACAAAGAGGAAAGACCCATCCCCAAATATAGGAATGGTGATATTGCTTGGTATATAGATGGTTGGTTTGAACATCCGCAACGCTGTATTATAAAGGGATGTTGCAACGTTTCTTGGTTCGAGGGGAACGAATTTAATCCTTCAGGTTGGTGGATAGATTATAAATACAAACCCGACTATTGTGAACGAACTAAACAGCATACAATTAGAGAGGAATCACTTTTTGATACCGAGCAAGAGGCTTTAATTGCATTGTTTGAGGAGTTTAAAGATAAAGTAAAACGCAAAATAGACCTTTTTAGTAAAGAAGCAAAAAGACTAGGGATAAAACAGCAGTTGAAGTTGCAATAATAAAAAAGGGTAGGGGAATCTATTCTTCCCCTATCTCTTTTAAACCCAAATCTATTAATAGCTTATCCAATATCTCATTCACGTCATTACGGAAACTTCGGTAAGTAACATAATAGAAACTGATATTCTTGTAATCATGGCTCACATTAGAACATGTACACCCCAAAACCTTAGCGATTTTCTCTCTTAGCCCTCTTCTCATCTTAGAACCGCCAAGGGCACTAGGAGAATAAAGGTAAAGAATAACAAAGATAAATTGCTTGCGTACCATTGTGGAATTTCTTCCGGCATGATAGCTCATAAATTTATCGTAAATATTTCCTACTTGCGATAAATCTTGCATCAATGGAATGGAAAGACTTATTTCTTCCTTGGATAAGATGGCCTTAGTTTCTCTAATCCATTTTATGCGTTCCATGATTTTCTTTAGATTCATTTCAATGTCTGGTTCTTTCATTTTTTTCTGTTTTTAGTTCAACATTTCATAGACGAAGTTAACCTCGTCTGCATCTATTTGTTTTCTAAACATTTCTATGTCGGAAACTATCAACGAGCAGTGCTCAAACGAACTCTGCCCATTGATAACTTTTTCTATTCTTTTAATCCGGTATTTCATTTTATTTCTATTAGAGTTAAAATGCAATATCCCAACAAGTCTTTATAGCTGTCAAGAATAGGCTCTTCTTTAGCTTCCTCGTTCAAAGTAAGCAAAGAGCAAATACGATTAATCTTCTCTTGCAAATGACCGAATGCATACGGATAACCATCCTTAGAGAAACATTCCGAGAAAGCGTTTCCATACCGCTTATTCTTGGTTTTGAAAAGCTCGATTTGAGACCCGATGATGTCGTTATAATCTGAGACAATAAACCAAGAGAGCGTAAGCAAGGCTTCCATCGCCATTACGCTGATATGATTTCGTAAGGTTTCTTTGTCTTCAGAAGATGCTCGAATCTCATACATAAGACGAAGGAAATTGGCTGCGCTTGAAAATAATCCGAGCTTTCCGAAGTCCTCCCTAAGAGATGAAACGAAAGCGGCATTATCCTTGCATTCAATCATGTCTGCCAAATGTCTAATCTCAAAGATATACATGTTAGCATATTCGCAACATTCATTGTTATTTTGTTCCACCATGTCCGTATCCTCCTCCACGATTATTTTCCATATTCAACTCTCCAAGTATGCAATCTGGATTTTCTACCTTGCGGAATGCACCCTGACAAATACGAGTACCTTTCTTGACTACGAAAACGTAATAGTCGTAATCTGAATCAAGCTTAAATTTGCTATCCTTTGTCGGCATATAACGGTCGGAATTAACTCTATAAAGCGCACCAATATCGTCCCTATAGTCTTCATCAACCAAACCAAGGCAAATATCAATATCCGCTCTAACATTAGTAATGTAGCCAACTTGTGTTTCATCCTTGCCGATGAAAGCCACATCTACAAGCATACCTTTATCCGTAAAGCCGGAACGTGAACGAATATCTAAACCAACATCTTTAGGAAGTTCCACACCTAAATGCAGGTTTATGTGACCTCTACCCATTTTCACCCAAGGCATATTCAATACCACATCTTGTGGGCAGTAAAAATCAACTGCCGCAGCATTACCTTCCTTATAAGGAACACTACCACCTCGCAAGTCAAGTACATAAGCCTTTCCTTGTGTAACTAACTTCTTTGTTAACTCCTTATCCATTGTATATAAAGCCTAAATCATTTAAAGTTCTACAATTCTTAACCAGTCCTTTTGCCCATAAATTACGCAACTCAGGTAAAGGGTCTTTCCCATACCTATTCTTTATGGTTGCTAAGGTCAAGATTTCCGATTTAATATGTTTATCTCTTTTCTGCTGCCTTAGCTCCTTCAGAATATTCTCCAAGTTCTCCATTGACGAAATTCTCCATTGTTATATTGTCAACCCCAAATTTATCAGCCAGATCATCGTTCCCAATAATCAGCCAATTAGATTTGTCTTTGAGAAACTCTATACTCTCGGTGCTTTTTGCAGCATCAACAAAAGTATCATCAATATTATCAGTAGAGCGATATGGAACTACCGCCTTATCAGCATACATAGCAATTTCGTAAGTAATAACCGATACCATTTTTGCGAATGTTATATCGCTTGAATACATTACTTGGTTCTTGTCATATCCTAAGATGTTGACACGGACTATATTATCATCTGCTTGTAACGCTCTAAAGAAACCGTACTTAAGCTGAAAATCCGTAATATCTACAGGATGCTCATTACCCGATGGAATACTTATAATATCCAACAGGCTTACAAAAATAACTTTTTTATTCTCCGTCTTCATCTGTTAATAATTTATCTATTGTTTTTTCTAATTCGTCTAATCTTAGAGTATAATCCTCCTCATAAACACATGTCAATGTAGAAATAAAGAACTTGTCATTATCTGTTCTCAATTCAATCTCCATATATTCCTCATAATAGCTATCGTATTTAATCGCTAACGAAAAGGAGTTCATGTAATCAGGATTGAATCTCCTCTGCAAGGATTGTGCTCTTGTAAAAGCATCTTTAAATTCATCCGTCATGGCTTAATATTTTGTGTAAGCATTTCCTTGTTCTTTGCCATCGCATCGTGAAAGCCAACATCGTATCTGTCGGTTTGCTCCAGCTCATAGTTTCGCTTAATTAGTTCACTTGTCTGATATGAACTCTTTGCAAGTTGAATCTTAAAATAGACAAACTCAACAAACATAACTATAAAGCAAAGAACAAAACCGATAATTACCGCTGCCTTTGTGTTCTCCTTACAGAACCTTACAATACACTTAGCAAGCCAGCATATTGTACTAACTATGCCTACAAGAACAAGGTAAGGAATTCGTAGCAGAACCTTGCATAACATACCCATAGTACTCTTCGTATAAGATGCGAAATCCGTACTCGTAAAAACTAACTTTAACTTATTCATATTTTAGCCTATTTAATGTTTATCAAAAGTCTCTTATTAACGAACCACAACAAATCAATACCATTCATCATGCAATATCCGCAAAGCATGCCAATCAAGATTATAATCTTCTTGAACACTCGGTAATGTGTCATTTCAATCTTCAGCATAGACATCATTAAGTCTTCAAAGGAACGGTCTCTCATTGAATCTGGGTCTAGCCTCAACGATTTGACATTCATCTTGTACTTATTGGCCATTGAGAATAATGTAATAGCAAACTCTGCTAATTTGTCCTCTAGAGTTCCGGCAACGAGTTTAGAATATATTTCTATCGTGCCACGTCCGTTAACATTTTCATATTCCCAACGTTTGGCGTTGAAACGACCTTCGTATTTGCGCATTTCTACAATAGCATCAATTACGTTGAATGTTTCTGCTCTTTGGGTCTGGCTAGCAACATCAAAGTTGCAAGCCTCTATAATCTGTTCTATTTCTGCTATCTCCATTTTACACTATTGAATCTAAGTCAAAATCATTAGACGGAATGAAAGCTACATGGTCTTTCTCCCTTGTCATCGTTTTCTCTCCAGTTCGCACGCAATTAATTTGCTTGGGATTTTTATGTCGTACCACAAATGTTCCAAAGCTACGTATCATAACACGGTCTCTGTTGCGCAACGACTGCTTTGTGAGGTCTATGAAATAATTCACAATGGCTTGAACATCATCCTTGCGGAACTTTTTGCCATTTACATCTCTAAGGTTCTTAATGATTGCCTTGACAATTTCTTCTTTCTTCATATTCTCTAAGTTTTTTGTTCCCTAAACTTCTAATCAAGTCGTATGGGTCTATACCATATTTCTTAACGAAACATTCTCTTAGCTTGCATATAGCCTTGAAATCGGCATTTGTAGTATTCTTGACTATCATATAAGCCGAGTCTAACCTTGCGTCTCCTTTTGGGGCTTTAACTCGAAAAAGCTTGTTGCCTTTATCGTCTTCGATAAGTTCTATATAAACTTCCTCGCCCTTAGCTTTTTTTCTTGCCGCCCATTCTTCATAAGTGATGGCATTTTGTTTGATAGCCTCATCTTCTTTAGCCTCCTTCTCTTTCTGCATATTTGCTTCCATAGCATTAACGGCATCCAACCGTTGAAAGCAGAAAGTGTACAAGCTCTTGGTAATGACTTGCGGATTTGGCTTTTTGTAGAATTTTTCGAACTTTCCGGCAATAAACATCTTGAAGAAAGTAATCAGCTCGTTCAGATTAAGGAAATAATACTCATCCTTTATGGCATTTGCAGTCATTATCTTAATATTGTCCGTAACCTCATTATTAACAAAGCCACAGATACCATATACGTCTGAAACCCATGCTACAAGCCATGTTATTGCACTTCCTTCTCCATAACACAGGTCAAGATAAGTTAGTGTCGGTGCGTTGCTCTTAAAAGCTTTTCCGATAGACATCTTACTACCTACTTGGCTTGATGGAGAGAAAGACATTAGAACGTCATCGAACGTTCCGAACTCATTGAATATTCGTTGCTTTTCTCTGCTGATTGAGACGCTGTACGAGGTTGGCTGACTCTTGATAATAGCCTTGCTCTGCGTCTTTATTAGTTCCTTGCTTTCTGTCATCATAATTTCCTTCCAATACTTTAACAAAATTATTTGGTCTCATAATCCAATCAAAACTTGCCATCCATCCGTGACTACCATTAAGAAATGCAGATGCGGCTGCTTTATCTATCACAAGTTTCATCTGCTCACTTCCATATTCTTTTAGCCGTGAATTAATCATTGACTTTCTCTTCGTTGTCAGGGCATGAACTAGAGGCATTCCTCTTCCAACGATAACCTTATTGAAATATTCGCAAACCTTCTTTGCTTTATCATCCACTTGTGTTACACTAGGGACGTTATTTAGTGTTATACGTTCAGACTCTTTCTTATGCGGCTTAGGTTCTTCGCCTTCAGCAAATTCTATATTGTCTTCATGCTTCCAAATGAAGACTTTTCCGTTTCCAACTGAAAGCATCTGTTTCTCAAATAACCCCTCAATAGCTTTCTTGGTTTTTGTTACCGACATACCTATCTTATCCGATAGTTCCTTGTTGCTCCCATACACATATCCTTCTTTGTCAGCATTAAATGACAGACGGACGAAAGCGACCAATTCATCTGCATCCAAGCTACATGCTTTTTCGTCTAATTTTACTACCATATCTTAAAAAAATGCATTTGTTAATTGTTTATTTCCACTCATTATTACCCACTTCCCTCTGCCGTTTTGGTCTAGCAATTTCAAGTCTTCAACTTTTCCGAATCTATCATAAGTACCGCAAAGGTCAACAAACCAAGGCTGTTTCCCTTTTGATAGTCTAAGAAGTCTTCCTACAACTTGATAGTATTGCGCTAAAGAGCGTGTTGGCTTTGCATACACTACAGTATCTAACTCCGGATAGTCAAAGCCTACGACCAAGATTTGGCTATTTACCAGTACCTTAGTCTGCCCATTGCGGAAACGCTCGATGATAGCCTCACGTTCTTTAGGTGGTGTCTCTCCGCAGACCATTTCGCAGTTAGGTATGGAATAGGTTAGCATCTGAGCTTCTTTAACGAACTTGGTAAAAACCAAGATGCCTTTACGTTGTCCACCTCGTTTCGGATTAAGTAATCTATTTACAACACTAACTAACCATCCGTACAAATCTACACGTTCATATTCTTGCTTGACGCTTTTGTCTGTGTAATCACGGCAAGTTGAATTGAGCTGCAAGTTTCCTTCGTTCCATTGTGGCGGTGGACAAGAGTAATAGTTTGGCAGACAGATATATCCGTTCTTAGCCATATCCTCAACTTGAACATAGTAAATAAGCTCCTTGAAAATCTTGTCTCGACTTCTTGTCAGAAACTTCAGTATGCTACCATAGTTCTGATAGGAATACAAACGGAAAGGTGTTGCGGTTAAGCCTATGACCTTACTCTTTAATTTATCAAGAAACTCCTTATACATGCCGGATTCTGGTTTCACTAAATGAACCTCATCAATCAATATGTACTTGAAGTCAGTAAACAATTCGGGATGTCCTTTCACACTACCAATTGTAGCAAAAGTAACATCGCTGATTTCCTTTGATTTAAAGCTAGCGGAATAGATGCTGGCATTATCAAATCCATAAGAACAATACTTCTTGTAGTTTTGTTCCAAAATTTCCTTAGTAGGAGAGAACACAAGCACTTTATCCTTGAGTCTAGCAGCTATATCTGCCAAAATCAATGATTTGCCCGATGCAGTAGGAAGCACTTCTAGAGCGTTCCAATTTTTCTTTTCATCCAAGAAAAACTCAACAGCCTTCTTGCTTGCCTCTTCTTGATATGGTCTTAATTTAAACTTCATTTCACAAATAATATGAAATCACTTTTGTTACTATATAGGAATGCACAAGTCTTATGCATAACAAAAGCCAATAGAAAAATGACCTTACAGTTTTTATGGTGTGTCTCACCAAGACGATTGCAAAGGTACGAAGAATAAT
>ERZ1026876.424-NODE-424-length-25161-cov-4.704055_pt1 | contig 25161 bp, 27 predicted proteins | sample MGYA00380168_ERZ1026876 | MGnify/ENA primary metagenome ERZ1026876 (study PRJEB33269, sample SAMEA4719804) | human gut metagenome | biome: human-associated habitat; feature: organic feature; material: feces | place: Cameroon | collected 2013-10 ... | reverse complement strand
TTCATTCGCTTGCATGGAGTTAACCATAATCAGCCGTTTCCAACGGCCACAAGCCACCACAAAATCTTTACTATATTTACTATTTTTATAGTTTTTCTGTGCTCTCGCCTTCGGCATGTTTCAAACACAATCACCAATAAATCACCAATTTAAAGCAAAAAGAAAAGGCATCTTATTAATGATGCCTAAAAACCTATTAATAAAAATCAGGGGGGAATGGATAGAAGTGAGATTCATGGTATTGATTTCAGGTTTTCAACATTTGGTGGGGGATCACTTGTTTGGTGGCAAAATTAATTGCGGAAGAAGAAAAATGCAAATTCTCGCACCCTTAAATATAGTCAAAATGCACTGATGGAGTGAATTTTATCCCACAAAAACAGGCAAAAACGCCGATTTATCACTATATTTGCAATCACCAAAACTCACCAACCCTCACGATTATGACACAAAAACAAACACAGGAAAAGCCAATATTAGGAAAGTGGAAAAATTTCTACAACCACCATATTCCACAAGAGAAAACCATTCTCGACCAACGCCGCCAGCACCTGACTGCGTGGTATGTGGTGCTGCTCATATTGGGCATACTCGCCGACTTGCTGGAGGTGTCAGGGTCGTTCGACATCTTCTATAAATACACCAACAGCGCCTTGCTCGCACTCACACTGCTATACACAGGGCGCTATATCGCCATGAAAACCAGCATCACACGCACCATGGCACTGCTGTCGGGCAACACCCAACTTTTTATCGCCACCGACACCGTGTATTGCGCCCTCTCGCCCTCGGTGCCACACCCCCAAATGGTGATTCTGGTGAATATGCTCATCTTGGCAGGAAATATCATGTTTTCCATCGCCACGTTCCAAAGGGCAATCACGCTGTTCAATGTGGCGATAGCTGTAGCCACATTCTATTCGTGCATGATATTCTCCGACAACTACGAATTTCAGCAATATTTCACGATGGTGGTGCTGCTGTTCACCTTCACTGGCATTCTCGGACTGCACATCGCGCACAACACGCGCCAACTGCAAAGCGACTACGAGTCAATCAAGGAAGAGGAAGAAGAACTGATGCGAGTGCTCCAGCTCAACAAGGAGCAACTGAAACTCTATATCGAACTATCGAAGCGTGAATACAAGGAGGACGAAACACGACTCATTCTCGCAAAATTCAGCGAAAAGACACAGAAATACGTGGTTGACAACGTGACGAAATACATCCAAGGCGAAAAATTCAACGAGAATCGCATCAAGGAGCAATTCCCCGAACTTTCGCCATCTGAACGCGAAATCGTGCACCTCATTCTGCGCGGACACAAGTTGGGAGCCATCTGCACCATACTCAACAAATCGGAGTCAAACATCAACACCCAGCGCGCCAATATCCGCCGAAAACTCGGCCTCCACCCCACCGACAACCTCAACAAAGCCTTAGAATCCCGAATGTCCGCCCCCACCAAATAACGAGATCCGGGCGAGGTCAGACACGTCCGACTTGTCCGACAACAAATCACATATAAAAAGACACTGGGCAGAACGGGGGGTGTTCTGCCCAGTGTTGGGGATTATGCGTATAACAATTGCAAGGGGTTAGCGGAGCTGCTTGGTGGTGGTGATGGTGCCGTCGGTGTGGCGGGCTACCACGATGTTGATGCCTTCGAATGGCACTGCGCTTTCGCGACCCATAGCGTCGAAGTAGCGAACCGATTCCACAGGAGCAGTGGTCTTCACTTCAGTAACTGAAGTTTGTTCGGTTTTGCCTGCTGGCATGAAGATTACCAAGCCGAGGGTTTCGTTGTCAACTTTGTGCCAAACCACCTTCTCGATGCTTACGCTGTCTTGTGCTTCCACATTCCAGAGGTTGCCTTGAGCATAAACGGTCTTAGGACCATTGTTGAAGAGGTCGTAGAGCACGTTGTTGTTGCCATTGTTCTTAAACACGTTTTCGCCTGGGTTGTAGTCGGCAGCGTTCTTGTCTTCCACCTTACCAGCGTTCACTTCAGGAGATCCGATGATGGTCACGCCCCAGAGGTTGTTTTGGATAAGGTTGCCCTTGATGTAGGCTGCGCCCTTGCCAGCAGAATCGTAGATGCTGATGCCGCTACCACCATTGTTGGCGTTGGTTTCGTAAGTGTTGTCAACGATGTCGTTGTCGATGATGTAGGCGTTCACAGGGCCGGTAACGTTGATACCGTAGCGGTTTTCCTTCACCACGTTGTTCTTGATCACCACCTTGTTAGAGAAAGCCATGCCAAGCATATTGCTCACAGCAATACCACCCACCTTGGTGTAGTGTCCACCGATAATGGTGTTGTCAGAGATTTCCACATCTTCTGTACCGTAGGTGGTGAGGTTGATTTGTGGACGGTTAGAGTTCTTGTAGTTGTTGGCACCGAAGTAGCAGTTGGTGATTTTGATGCCGATTGGGGTGTTGGCACCGTTGCTGATAGCTGCTGAAGCACTTTCAAGGAAGTTGCAACGATTCACCAAGTTGCCAGTGCAAGATGCGGTGAAGTTGAGGACACCGCCAGAAGAAAGTGTACCATTGTATTTATAGAATGTGCAGTTTTCTGCTGTCAACTGAGCCTTATCGCCACCGAAAGTGAAGCCCACATACTCAAAGCGAGCATTTTTGAGGATAGCCTTGGCATTGTCGCTAAACATACGGAATCCCTTTGGAGTGGATTCCTCACTGTCGCGAGTGATGAGCACGGTGTCGACAGGAGCACAGTCGAGTGTACCATTTATCCTCACTTGAAGTTTGTTGGTAAACTTCACCACTTCGTTGTTTTGCAAACGAAGCACGTCGCCATCGGAGATGGTGAATGTGGAGTCGAGCACCCAAGCGCCGTCAACCTTATGAACACCGCAAGCCTCAATCTTGGAGAGGTCTTCGAGGGTGTAAACCGTACCATTGCCTGGAGAAACGAACTCGTCGGCATAGGCGCCAGCAGCTAAAGCCGCAGCGAACATAAGAGTAATAATTTTTTTCATAAGCTTACGTTTTAATTATATTACTGAATTATTTGATATAACAAAGTTAAGAACAATCCAAGAAAAAACCAAATTTGTGTACATGTATAACCATAGCAAAACCCAAAAATTACGATTTCTAATCGGCAGAGCCTCGCTTGTTGGATAATTTGTTGTAATTTTGCAACGAAATTTACAATCTATAATCCGACAAAAAAAATGTTAGGACTCACATCTGCACTGGTCACCGTAGGACTACTGGTGATTTCAAACACTTTTATGACTTTCGCCTGGTATGGGCATCTGAAACTGCAAAACGCGGGCATTTCCACCCATTGGCCTCTGGCGGTGGTGATTTTGTTTTCGTGGGGCATCGCCCTACTGGAATACTGCTTCATGGTGCCAGCCAACCGCATCGGTTTCTCCGAAAACGGCGGTCCATTCTCGCTAATGCAACTGAAAATCATTCAAGAGGTGGTCACTCTCACGGTATTCACCATTTTCGTGACCATCTTCTTCAAGGGCGAACAACTGCACTGGAACCACTTCGTGGCATTTTTGCTGCTGATTGCCGCCGTGGGCTTCGCATTCCTCGACACCAGCAAATAATGACATAGGCAAACTTGGCTTACATACCGAAAAGAGCATTTGGCAACGCCCTGCGTGGGTGGCGATTTTCGCATTCACTGCCGCCTTCGCTTGGGGTTGGGCTTATCCGCTCATCAAACTCGGATTCACCGAATTTGGCATCACTCCCAACCAGACTGGCAGCAAAATGCTGTTTGCCGGTGTGCGATTTGCCATTTCTGGACTGATTATCTTGGCGATGGCTAAGGGCGCGCATCGGAGTTTCGTGATGAGCACCGGCGTGCGTGGCTGGGCGTTTATCCTTATCTTCGCCCTGCTCAACACCTCAATCCACTATGCGTGCTTCTACATCGGCCTCTCGCACAGCGCAGGTTCGCGTGCGGCGATTCTCAACTCGCTCAGCGTGTTCACCTTGGTGATTTTGGCGTGTGTGGCATACCCCTCCACCGACCGCCTCAACGCCAGCAAGGTGGTGGGCTGTGGGCTCGGATTTGTGGGCATACTGGCACTGAACATTGGCGGTGCCGACAGCGGCGGCTTCACTTGGCTGGGCGACGGCATGATTATCGGCAACGCCCTTTGCTCTGCGGCAGCCGGGCTGATGACCAGAAAGATGAACCGACACATCGACGTGTTTGTTGGCACGGGCTACAGTCTGCTCGTGGGCGGCATTCTGCTTGCCATTCCGGGGTTGGCTATCGGTGGCACAGTGCCGATGGTTACGGCATGGGGCATCGTGATACTGCTATTGCTCATCGCCATCTCCACCGTGGCTTTCGGTCTGTATAACAAACTGCTCAGTTGCAACCCTGTGGGCAAAGTGGCAATCTTCAATTCGCTCATTCCTGTGATTGGCGCTGTGAGCAGCTGCATTTGCCTCGGCGAGCCATTCTACTGGAAATACGCCTTCGCCGCCATACTCGCCGCCGCCGGCATCTACACCATCAACAAAGCAAAAAAATAAACCTTTCTTCCCTATTTTTCATTTGAATTAAAATAAGTAACTTTGTAAATCTGATAATACTAAAAAACAACCCTCCGTGGGCAGAGGTAAATGCCTAAATAGAATATTGAACTATATGACTAAAGAAACTTCAAAAAAAATAGCCATCACCGAAATGTGTGGAGGAAAAAAAATTTCTATACAAATGTATGGACCACACTCTTTAAACGAAGATGGCACCATTATGCCTTTTGAAGAACAAATGGCAATAGTTTCTCACTACTTGCATAATCAAGGGTTCAAATATGCAAAACCATACGAATCTAAAGCCGAGGGACTGATTGAAGATATTTACAACATCCAGAGCAAGCGAGTTGAAGAAGATTGTGTTTCAGACACAAGTGCTCAATATTCGCTGTTTTCGGATTTATTTTCAGTGCCATTTTTTACCACCGACAACCCCAAATTCACATTTATAGACTTGTTCGCAGGTATTGGAGGGTTTAGAATGGCAATGCAAAATCTTGGCGGAAAATGTGTGTTTTCATCAGAATGGGATAAACAGGCTCAAAAAACGTACTTGTTGAATTATGGGGAAGTCCCATTTGGCGATATTACAAAAGAGTCCACCAAATCTTTCATTCCCGATGATTTCGATGTGCTGTGTGCAGGTTTCCCTTGCCAAGCCTTTTCGTTGGCAGGTAAGCGACTGGGGTTTGAAGAAACCAGAGGAACTCTGTTTTTTGATGTTGCAGAAATCATTCGCAGGAAGCGTCCAAAGGCGTTCTTCTTGGAGAATGTCAAAGGATTGCTTATCCACGACAAAGGAAAGACCATACAAACCATACTCAGGGTTTTAAGAGAGGATTTGGACTATTTTGTTCCAGATCCACAAATTGTCAACGCAATGAATTTTGGGGTGCCACAACATCGTGAAAGGGTATATATTGTAGGATTTAGAAAAGACCAAAATGTAGATGAATTTACATACCCAACACCAACCGACACTTCCAAAACATTTGCTGATATAAGGGAAGAAAACACGGTTTCGGCAAAATATTATTTATCCACGCAATATATCAAGACCCTTGTGGCTCATAAAGAACGCCACGCTGCAAAGGGTAACGGATTTGGATATGAGATAATACCTGACAACGGCGTTGCAAATGCGATTGTTGTTGGCGGTATGGGACGAGAGAGAAACCTTGTGATTGACCACCGACTTAAAGATTTCACCCCTGTCACCCATATTAAAGGCGAAGTTAATCGCGAGGGAATACGCAGAATGACACCACGAGAATGGGCGCGTTTACAAGGCTTCCCAGAGGATTTCATCATCGGTGTGGCTGATGCTTCCGCCTACAAACAATTTGGCAATTCTGTTGCAGTGCCGGCTATTCAAGCCACAGCACAAGAAATAATAAAACGTATTCATCTTTCAAAACCCACAAATTATGGCACTAACAGGAAACAAGGGTGAGTGGAGCGAGATTTACACATTGTTCAAATTATTGGGTGACGGTGTGGTTTATGCTGGCGACCAGAATTTGAACAAAATCCAGGATTTGTTCTACCCCATTATAATGATTCTTCGCCAAGAAAAAGAGGGTGACATCAACTACCAACGAAAAGATAACGATGTGGTGATTCAAACTCCTCAAGGAGAGGAACTACTGCGAGTTTCGGCATCTTTGTTTCTTGAGGAAGCAGAGAAATTACTCAAAGCAACTCATGAAAACGACGGTGCTTTTGCCATTCCCCAAACTGAGGCTTTCATGAACCGCATCTATTGCCATTCTCTGAAAGCCAAATCAAGCGACAAGACCGACATACGAATTATTCTGCACGACCGTCGAACTAAGATGAATTCAGAGTTGGGATTTAGCATAAAATCACAACTTGGAGGTGATTCTACGTTGTTGAACGCCAGCAAATCCACCAACTTTAATTTCAAAATAGAGGGTGCCCAATTTTCTGACGAGGAAATTAACGGCATCAATTCCCTCAACCCAAAGCGAAACAAAGTCATTGACCGTGTGAACGCCATTAAGGCGAAAGGGGGCAAACTGGTGTTTGACAGAGTGGACAATCCCACATTCTACAACAATCTCATCATGCTTGATGGCGACTTGCCTTCTGTGATTGCGAGTCTGCTTTTAGAGCAATTAAATAGCGGAGTCTCCACTTTAAAAGAATTGGTGAATCGGATTACCGAAATCAATCCTCTGGGGTATGACACACGACAGCCTTCGCCTTTCTACGCCTATAAAGTGAAGCACCTTTTAACCTCTGCGGCATTGGGGATGATGCCTGCCACGGCTTGGGATGGCAAACTTGATGCAAATGGCGGATATTTGGTGGTGAAAGGTGATGGAGATATTCTTTGCTATCACTTCTACGACAGAAACCGATTTGAGGACTACCTGTTCTCTAATGCGTATTTAGAGCGTTCAAGCACTTCACGCCACAACTACGCCTCAATCATCAAAGAAGAAGATGGCACATTGTCGTTCAAAATTAATTTTCAAGTAAGATTAAAATAAAATTCTGAAATTTTGTTATCTTTGCAATTGGTATATATACAATAGAATACATGGGGATGTGTCGAATATCCCGAAAACGGCAACGCTATTGCGTAGGGACATGCCTTTGGTATGTTTCCAATGCGTTGATTCATTGCCGATTGCATCGAAACGCTCCGAAGGCACGACCTTCGATTATGATGGAATCGCAAATTTGACACACCCTCCTAAACATCAGCATATTATGGCAGAAAAAAGATGCCCAAACTGTGGAAACCCCGTGCCTCAAGGGTCGAAATTTTGTAATCACTGCGGTTGCGTACTTACAGCCGAAATTGTGTGCCCCAACTGTAAAAGCACAATCCCAGCCGATAGTGCTTTCTGTCCGGCTTGCCGCACAGCCATCACTCCCGGCACAGCACAGGCTGCTGCTTCACAGCCACAAGGGAAGAAAAGCAAAGGCGTGCTCAAATATTTTGTGATTGCCGCTATCGCTGCATTTATCGGACTTGTGGTGGTGCGCACGCTCTTCTTCACCGGACATCAAGACGAGCCCACTGCCGCTGATGTGGAAGTGACCGACATCGACGCCGGTCGCTACAACGATGTGTTTAACAACGCATTGATTAAAAACAATCTGAAAAACGATGGCGACAAGATTGCCTACGCTTGCCCGGTGAAAAATGTCACCACTGGCGAGGTGGACAAACTCATCGGTGTGACTTACCTCTCCGATGCGTCGCACTCTTTCTATAAAATTTTCACCCTCACCCTGAACGGTCAAGAGTGGGACATCAAACTCAACAATCAGAAATACGTGGATGGCTACAACCTGATTTTCGATCCGAAGTCGCTCCGCGCCGAGGAAATTCCTGCCGTGGTGGATATTCAGGGCAAGCGATACATGTTTTTCGCCTACGCTTGCGTGCCTTCGAACGAGGAATCGGGCAAAATCACCACCGTGTATTTCGACATCGACGGTCAGAAGGAAATCCGCCAAGTGGACTTCTACGGCACTCTCATGCGCGACATGGACGGTCAGATGATTCTGAAATGCAACTCCGTGCCTGTGGGCACTGGCATTCTCGACAACGAACTTATCAAGCGCGCACGCAGCATAGGTATGCTCCATGTTCCCACCGAGGAGGAATTGGCTCGCGAAAAGGCTGAGCAAGAGCGTCTGGAAGCCGAAAAGGCAGAGCAAGAGGCAGAGTTGGCGGCTCAACAGGCTGCCGACGAGCAGAGATTCGAGAGCGGTGAAGAGGTGAAAGTGGAAGCGCAGCAAGTGGACAAAAACACTCCGCTGTTCCGTGCCGAAGACTTCTCAAAGAAGATCAAGGGCGGCGGCTACACCGTGTTTATGCTGAAAAACGGCAAGGTGTTTGCCTTCAGCAAATCCACCAACAGCACATTTGAAGTGCACTTCGGTGGCGGCTCAGCCATCGACATCGGTTTTGAGGATTCGGGTGCCGGCATCGTGAACATTCGCACCAGTTCAGGCAAAGTGCAATACAATCTGGGCAGCAAAACGATGAAGAAGGTGGAATAATCCCACACATGCGCCCTCATCAGGCGTGTGGTAATACGATAAAACTTATTTCTAACATTTTACGGCATGAAAATCTACATTGTTAAAGACGATATGCGACTGGGGCCGTTCACGCTTGAGGAAGTGAAACGGCAGGGCATCAGCGCCGACACGCTGGTGTGGTTTAAGGGTATGCCCGATTGGAAAGAAGCGCGCGCCATTCCCGAACTGGCTGGTGCCTACATTCCCGACATTCCACCTACCGCCGAGGTAGATGAAGATGATGCCGTAGAAGAAACCGACATCGACTCCGCTCCAGAGCCACCAGCCGAAACCTACGCACCTCAACCACAACCTCAACCACAGCGCTACGCCTATACCCCATTGCCCGACGAGGGCAAGGCGAAGAAGTCGAAGGCTGGCATCATCGCCATCATCTCGCTTTTGGTGGTGATGCTGATATTGTGCATCATGGTGCTCACCAAACCCTCGAAAGCCGACTACATCGACACCATCACACGCGTCACCACGGAATATGTGCTCAACCAAGTGGACAAAACGCCGCTTGGAATGTCGGAATCGGTATCTGGCACAGTGAAATTCTCCACATCAAAAGCGGTGAGAGCCGTGCTTGAGCAGACCTTGTATGTGGAGGATTGCCTGATTTTCAACAAAGCGAAAGTATCAATTGGCGAACACACCTTCACTGTGGGACTCGGCATGTTTGGCCATGTGTTCACCCTCAGCAAAGAGCAGTTGGAAGCGGCAGTTACAGCCACGCTTGAGAAGGAGCGCACAAAAATGGTGCAACGTGCCTCCGAAGCCGTGCAGGAAACCATCGACAGCACCATTGAATATGGCAAGCAAAAGGTAGAGGAATTAGACATCGACCAAAGCGACATCGACAATGCCATCGACTCAATCAAAAACAAAGCCATAGAAAAGGGCAACGAACTGGTTGACGAAGCGGTGAAACAAGCCAAAGAAAAAGGCAAAGAAGCCCTCAACGAACTCTGGAATTAAAATTTTACCACTCATTTGTGGCATTTTTACCACTTTTATTTGCAAATTACCCTTAATTTATATTACCTTTGTGTGCGAAATGGTAAACGCCCATTCACACTCGGAATGAAGACTGCGGCGATGCCATCTCAAAAAAGAGAACAGATAATACACACAACACACTTTAAATCAGACAACACACAATGATTGACATCAACGCAAAAAAGGAAAATTGCCTTGCGAGAGACAAGGAATTTTTGAGCATCTACAACGATGCATTCAATTTCATGATTGAAAACCGCGTGCCCGACCCGCACAACCGCGCCTTGCACTGGACCATTGAAAACGGACAGCCACATTACAATCTGAGTTACAGCCGTGCCTACCGCGTGGTGTGCCAAATGCTCACGGGCGACCGCATAGCATTCAACAGCCACCTGCGCCAGATGATGTGGAGCGAGATTTGCAAGAAGGTGAAATCGCTCACCACGCTGCACCCCGACATGAGCATCGCCAAGGCACTCGACTTCGTGCTGCTCCATTCGCGCGCCAGCCGTTTCTTCGTCACGCCCCGACAGGCGCAGCGTGGCATAGCCCGAAGCCGAAAAATGCGCCGCCAGGCACTGCAATCCATCGTGGGCAAACACCAATCTTAACACACCAAATCTTTCACCATCATGACAAACACAATCAATCCAAAACACTCGCTCACCATCAATATTGACAAGGAGCAAATTCTCAACATCATCTATGCCGAGAGCGCATGGCACTGCATCGTACACCCCGAAGCCAAACGGCTCACGCCCGACGTGGAGCGCGCCTGTATGCTGCGTGTGAAGGAGGGGTTCGACGATATGCGTTCGCGCTTTCAAGCCTATATCCATTTCGCCAACTTCAACCCCAATACGGAGCGCAAGAATGTGACGCTTGAATTTCGGTTCTTCAACCCCTACCCCGACTCGCTGCCCGACATCCTCGGCAACGACGTGACGCAACTGCTGGCATGGTATGCGCTCAAGCGGTTCTACGGCGACGATGCCAGCTACTACCACACCGCATGGCTTAAACACCGAGCCGGCATCGCCATCGCCTTCGTCCGCGATGCCAACTACCACCTCCTCCAAGAGCCAATGCTATAAAAGCCGCACGCTAAGCGTAGGGCTTTTATAGGCACCGCCCACACAAAAAATTCGAAAGCCGTGGTTTGAAACGAATCAAACACACGGCTTTCAGCATCTACTATTTCGAATATTAAATATTTGCTTACTTATTGAAGTGGTAGAGGAATGAGGCGATGCCTTGGAGGGCAGGTTTGCGTTGGCCTTCAATCTCAATCTTGAAGTCGATTTCCACCTTGGCAATGCCACGGAGGTTTTGAATATTGTGGAGCTTAGCGGTCATGCGCACACGGCTGCCAGTGATCACTGCCTGACCGAAGCGCATCTTGTCCATGCCATAGTTCACCAGCATAGAGATGTTGTTGACCTGAATAATCTGAGCCCAAAGATATGGAAGAATAGAAAGGGTGAGATAGCCGTGAGCGATGGTGCTCTTGAATGGGCTTTCCTCCTTAGCGCGCTCCACGTCCACGTGAATCCACTGGTGGTCGAGGGTGGCATCGGCAAATTTGTTGATACGGTCTTGGTCGATTTCGAGCCATTCCGATGTACCGAGCTCTTTGCCAAGGTAAGATGCAAATCCTTCGTAAGAATTGATGACTAATTTTTCCATATAAATATCGTAGTAATTTATTATTTGAGGAGTTAATTTTCACAAAGTTACACATTTTTCCCCACCCCACCAAATTCCACCGCACACCTTGCCCAAAGATTCCCCACATGCAGTTGGAAAAATTGCGAATAGCATTGGTTGAATCAAAAAAATCTGTTGAATCTCGTTGAATCTGTGTGAGTTATAAAGAATCGCCAAATTGGCGTTGTGCCTCGGCACTGCGGTGCGCTAATTTTGCAACATCAATTTCAAAATTTATCAACCCATGAACGAAAACACACAACAACCAGCAGCCACCGCCCACAGCGAAGAATCGCGCCAGTGGGAAGAATGTGTGGCAAAACTCAGTCTTGACGAAGGCACCGGCAACAAGGTGCGCCATCTCATTGAGCAAATCGGGAAAGGCGAGGTGGACGAAGCCACCGTGAGCATCTTGTCGCACGCCGTGAATCACGACGAAGAAATGAAAAACGCCGAAACAGAAGGCTATCTGCGTGGCAGAAACGAGAAAATCGACAATGCCACACGCCCCACTCCCATCGAGGAGCCAGCCCACGAACCCGCCACCTTTCCGCGCTACAATAGAAGGAGCGTGTGGGACCGATAGCCCGGTGAATCAACCGTTTTTCCAACCCTTTATTTTTATATTCATCTTTTTAACTACACGCAAAATGAAAAACAAACTTTTACAAAAAATCAAATGGGCAAAGAGCAATTTCAAACTCATTCTTATCCTGCTCTTCACTTTCTGCCTTCTTTTAGTGTCGTGCGCTATGAGCGACGGCGAAACCACCCTCGCCATGGCACTGGTGGCTGGTGTAGCTGGCGGCAAACATGTGGTCGACGGTCCGCTCTCCACCGATGTGGCTCGCGAGGCATCACCCGAATTGCTGCTCAACGAAATCGACAGCCAAATCGTGAAAATCCGTCCGATGGCAACGCCAGTCGACCAACTCTCGCGATGCGCTGGTGCAAAGCGAGCCGGGAGCATGACGGTGGACTATTATAATGTGGACACGAAGCCCACCACCGCCCAGGTGCAAGACGACACCCCTACCCCGACCGACAGTGGCGACACCTCACAATTCACGAAGGTGAAAATGATGACCACCAACAACGAGATTTTCGACGTGAGCGACACCATCTTGGTGCAAGGCGTGAGCGGTTACGCCCCCGACGGCATCACCGTCACCAACAACGACCTCGTGCTATATGTGGTGAAGAAGGAGGACAACGACGGTGGCATCTGGGTGATGGCAGCCAACGGCATGAAGGTGGGCGACACCGAGAACTGCGTGCCGAAAATCTCGAAAAGCACCATCCTCATTCGCATGGGACGCGCCGCCAGCGAACTCGATGTGATGTCGCCACAGTTTGAGGCGCTTCCACAAAAGGCACGCAACTTCTGCCAAATTTTCAAATGCCAGATTGAGCAAAGCACGCTCATGAAGATGAGCAACAAGGAAGTACCCTGGGACATGAGCGACCAGGAGGAAGCCGCCATCTACGATATGCGCCTGGGCATGGAGAAATCGTTCCTGTTCGGTGTGAAGAAAAAACTGTGGGACCCTGCAAAAAAGGAGAACATTCTGCTCACGGGCGGCATCTGGTATCAGGCTGGCAAGGCGTTCAACTACGACGGAGGGAATTTCACCCAAAACGAGGTGGTGGACCTCATGCGCGATGCCTTCACCGGCAATGCAGGCAGCAAACGCAAAATCCTGATTGGTGGCAGCGGTCTGATCGGCAGGCTCAACAAACTGGAATACTCCAAAGTGGTGACCGCAGGCGAAAATGTGGTGAAATGGGGCATCGACTTCAGCGAACTCCGCTCCAAGTTCGGCACGCTCTATGTGCTGTTGAGCGAGGTGTTCGACGAGGTGGGCATGGCAGACAACGGCATGGTAATCGACCCCGAATATCTGCAAAAATACTGCCACATACCTTTCACCACCGAAGCCCTCAACCTCAAAGCCAGCGGTGTGCGCAACGTCGACGCGCTCGTGCTCACCGAGGCCAGTTGCCTCGTGCTTCGCTACCCCAAAGCCCACATGCGCATCGTAATGCAATAATCCCCCCACACTACACGAAAAGTCTTTAACTTGTTCATTTTCTTTATAGCCAGCAGCCGTGGAGCAGTTGTGAAAACTCCCCACGGCTGCCATTTTATTGATTTGCATCAAAACGCAAAAAGCACCTAACAAGATTCCATTAACCACTCATTTTCAACAAATAAAACATAAAAACACAAGATTTACTGGAAGAAACATCGTGATTAATCATAAAAATATGTACCTTTGCAGAGAATCATTAATTCAATATCAACTAAAAGCATCTAATTATGGCAATTGCTATTCGCTCAATACCCACGTTACATGGCAAAGATGCAGAACGCTTCATCGCAAAGGCTGAAGAAGCTGAAAAAAACACAAAACAGCGCATCAATGTGTCACGTAACATTAAGCTTGTAAAGGATTTCCTTCGCAAGCAAAACCTGTAGTGCCATAATTGCACTTTAAAAGCAAGGATTTGAAATTCTGCCGAATAAATTTTTATTCACAAAATAGTTAGGCTATCGCAAAAATTCGTAACTTTGTTATCTAAAGCAATAAATTCTGTAATTGACCAAATAAATGAACGTATAACGGCACGTTTGCCGGTAACTTTTTTAATAAGAACTCCTTTGTAGTTGCACAAGGTTTGGTCGCCTTCAGAAGCTACATCGGAGTTTTTTGATTTTATCCAATGAAGTTCGACAAATCCAAATGGAAAGAACTTGACATAAACGTAGACAGCCTATGGATTATGGGACCAAGAGCAAAGGGAGGCAAGCATGAAAATGTTTACCACGGCAATTTTGCTCCTCAGATTCCTAATCAAATGATTCGCCGTTACACAGAAGAAGGAGGAAATGTGCTTGAAATGTTTATGGGTAGTGGCACTACACTTTTTGAATGTGAAACACTTGGGCGCAATTACATCGGATTTGACATAAACGATGAAATCATTAATTTTGTTGAGTCCAAAATGGATGCGACTTCATCTCCAATCAAATATTATATTCACAATTGCGATATACTAAATTCTAAAAAGGTTTCGGATTTTGTGGAGTCGGATTTGAAATCAACAGGTAAGCGTACCGTTGATTTGATAATGTGTCACCCTCCATATTTGGACATTGTGAAATTCACGAATAAGCCAGAAGACTTGTCAAACATCACAGATCTCCATACTTTTATAACAAAATTTGTGGAGTCGGTAAGCAATGTTTGGCCTTTTTTGAAAGTGGGTAAATACTTCTGTCTTGTGATTGGCGATATTTATCGGGACAGCGAAGTTATTCCTTTAGGATTTTACCTTATGTATGCCATTAAAAGAGCCTTTAAATGTAAATTGAAAGGTATTGTTATTAAAGATATGGTAGGCAACAGAGGTAAAATCGGCATTGAATCGCTTTGGCGATACCGAGCTTTGAAAAGTGATAATTTTCTTTTCAAACATGAGTATATTTTCGTATTCAAAAAAACGACAAAATAGTTATGGCAAAGAACAATTTAATTGACCTATTCCTGGAATTGGCCAATCCAGATAATGAAACAGGCGAAAGCCGTTGGGTTTATACCTTTGAATTCGTAGGTAAATATAAAGGTCTTGTGCTTGGCAACGGCTGGAGCTGGGGTAGAAAATCTTCTCGTCTTCAACGTAAATATAAAGTTGAAGTCAAAAGAGAGGGCGCAGGAAATGCCATTACTGCCATTCGATTAATTGGCTACAATGATGACGAACATTTTAGTCAAAACATTCGTCAAGATATTAAAGATGAAATCAGCAAACGCAGATGTGTTATGCTTGGTGTTAATAGCACATCAGAAAACACGACTATCGAAGTAGATCACAAAGATGGGCGAAAGGATGATATGCGTGTTTCTGATATGGCAACGCAAAGAATTGAAGATTTTCAGCCACTTTGTAAGGCCGCTAATGATATCAAGCGTCAGATTTGTAAACTTTGCAAAATGACTGATAAACGATGGGACGCAAAAAATATTTCGGGTAATCCATACTCTTTCTATGAGGGCGATGAAAATTACACCGATGATTTAGGTTGCAGGGGGTGTTACCAATATGACCCAGTTGAATATCGCATTCAATCTGTGCGTAGACTAAGTGAAGAAGCAATACAACAAAGCGTTGAATTTGTAATGCGCAAACTCTATCCAGAACTTTTTAAAGGGAAATAATGAATACTGTTTATAATATACAAGAAGTAGCAAATATTTTAAAGACAACACAAAAAGCTGTACGACGATTAGTTGCTAGTGGGGATTTGGAAAGTTCTAAATCCGGGACAAAATATATCATTACGAGTAAAGCTCTTGAAGAATATAAGGAAAAATCCGAGGCTGAACCAAGTGATACGGTTCAATTAAATTTATTCGGAGAGCCAGATTTAGAAAAGAATGAAGCATATCGTCCCAAAGCCCCAAGTTTGGCAGACATCTCTGCTTGGTGGAAAGATACGCCTAAATCAGAAATGACGTTTGTTGATTTGTTCTGTGGCGCAGGTGGCCTATCTAAGGGACTTGAAATGTCCGGACTTGAGGGAATTTGTGGTCTTGATTGGTTTAAAGAGGCTTGTATGACCTATAATCGCAACTTTGACCATCCATTCGTAAACGGCGACATTAAATCTCCAAAAATTAAAGAGCAATTCTATGAAACGGTTAAGAAACAGTTGAATGGCAGACACCTTGATATTGTCGCTGGAGGTTTCCCATGTCAGGGATTTAGTATGGCAGGCAACCGAATTGTTGATGATCCAAGAAACTCACTATATCTTGAATTGATAGAGATTGTGAAGCATTTGCAACCGGATTTTGTTATTTGCGAAAACGTAAAGGGTTTGCGCAGTATGCTCAACGGTCTTGTGGAAAAGAAAATCATTGACGATTTTCACTCAATCGGTTATGAAATGAATGTTATGACGCTATGCGCTGCCGACTATTATACTCCTCAGAAGCGAGAGCGTGTAATTTTCATCGGCAACCGCAAAGGATTGAAGAATTACCATCCAAAGCCAATTCTTCAACCATCTCAATATATTACTACAGGTGCGGCTATAGCTGACCTTATGGATATGACAGAGAATAAAGCATTCAACCATGTACCGACAAAGCACCGCCCAGATATGGCTCAGCGTATGCTTGAATTGCCAGAGGGACAAAGCCTCTATAAAGGTTATTCTGACGCTTGGAAAAAATGTCCGTGGAACGAAGCATCGTGCACGATTAAGGAAAACCATGGCGGAGTAAACATTCACCCCAAGTTGCCTCGTGTGCTTACTGCTCGCGAAATGGCTCGCTTGCAGTCATTCCCCGATGACTTTATCTTCGAGGGTCCAAAGAATAAGCAATTGGTTCAAATAGGCAATGCCGTACCACCGCTCCTCGGCAAAGCAATCGGTTTGGCTGTTCGATTTTCTAACGGAGATTTAAAATGATTATGTATCCAAAATATTACTATGTATAATTTACTAAAAAAGGAGTATATAATTAGCGGTCTTGTTGGGGCTATATCTGTAATAGCTCTAATTTTAATTATTTTACCTCTATTGGGTACTTTTAATTTTCAAAGTACATATATTTTAAATTCAACAGCAACAGATGTGAACTTTTCCGTTGATACACTAAAATGCTTAAAACGAATGGAAGATGCGGGAATATTGCTTACACCAAATGACTACACAAATAACGTAGTTAACTTCTACAATGCCTTATTGACTGGAATCGGCATCGTTTTCATAATCTTCTCTGTTATATCATTTATTATCATTCGAGACAACAACTCCAAAGAAACGAGAAAAGCAGTTAGAGAATTTTTAAATGACTCAAAAACATTCAAAGATGAAGTAACCAATTCTTTAATTGGTGAATTAGATGAACTTTTTGTACATAGAGAAGAGTATGATAATGATTTCAAAGTCATTGACGAAAGGCTTCATTCTGTTGAAAATCAAAATCAAAACATAGAAATTGAATAGGTTATGGGAACATTTGGTAGACGACCAGCTCTAAAAAACAATGATTTCAAAGAGCCATTATTGATTAAAGACGTTAATGATATTATTGCAACTGCGACAAGTAATAATTGGACTGATGATAAAGGGAATATTGATATTATAAAAGTTGCTACATCCAAAAATATTAGACTGGAATATATTCCAATGGAGTCTTCAATTTCAGGATATTTGAAGCAAGAGAATGGAGTATGGATTATTGGTGTTAATAGTATACACAACCCTAAAAGGCAACGTTTTACTATAGCGCATGAACTTGGGCACTTTTATATGCATAAAGACAAAAATATCGATTTTGAGGATACTACTTTTTTTAGAAATACGGATAACTCTTCTATAGAATATAGCGCAAACGAATTTGCTGCGAACTTATTAATGCCAGAGGACTCCATTAGAAAGGCTATACAAGATGGAACAAAAAACATTGAAGATTTATCGTCTCTTTTTAATGTGTCAATCGCTGCAATTAAATACCGAGTTCTTTCATTAGGTTACAAACTAAAATCTTAGTGTAATATGAAGTCATATAAGCCGATTATAAAATTAGGAGAAGCAGAAATCAGAGCATTGGAACATCTGTCGGACTCCATAATAAATAAAATTGAACCCATTATAGAAATAACTCGAGGCAGAAAAAACACTTCTGCGCACAAGAAAGATGGAGGTGAATTATACCCTTTCGACAAAAGATTGTCTGCCATAAAGGAAATTTTCAAAGGGAAGAATGTCGCTTTTGATTTAACATCGGATGAATCACTCTTAAATAATCAGATTTTACAACTATATTCCCCCGATAATGGCTATCAAAATTGGGTAACATTCTTGTGCCAATTAAAAGAAGATGGCGTTTTTAAGCAAATAACTCCGTGTCTAATTGTCAATGGAACAGATTCTGATTTCGAGAACAATATCTATATGCAAGCCCAGAAATTAATTGCAGAATTTGGAACTTTCATATATAGGAATTCAATAATTGATGAAAACTGCTATTCAGATTTAAGCCTTTTAAAAACGCTTTCAGATAAAATTGATGTTTTGATAGATTGTGATTATTTGGTACAATCTCTCAGAAATGAAGTGATAAATAAGGTTATATCCAGAATTGAGAACATTAATACACTATGTGATAATAAAGTCAAAGGATTCATTGTTAGTGCAACTTCTTTTCCGAAAAACATAAGTGAAATAGGAGATGATATTTCTGATGAATTTACGCTTAGCGAAGTATATATATATAACAAAGTTGTGACGAAGTTCCCTTACATAGAATATTCTGATTATGCATCGATAAACCCGGTTAGGAATGATAACGTAATAATGGCTCGTGGTTGGATTCCTCGTATTGATGTTCCATTGCAAGACAAAATTTACTATATAAGACAAAGACGCCCTAAAGGAATATCAAAGTATTCATCGACATATTCAGCTGTTGCTCGGCAGATTGTTCAAACCAAAAATTTCCCCCAATTAAACAATAATTGGGGAATAATTCAAATACAGGAATGTGCAAATGGGGCAGCACCTTCTTCTTCACCCTCGTTTTGGATTTCAGTGCGTATGTGCATTCATATCGAGCAACAATGCAATCGAATTTATTCTATGTAATTATTATGTGACAAAGCACCCAAATCTTCAATATGAGTTTGAGTACCTTTTTCGTTAAGGAAAACTTCATATTGTCGCACAAGGCGAGTTTTTAAAAAATCATATAACATATTTCTAATAAATATTTTACTTCTTTTCTCCAGTTCTATTTTTAGTTGGTCTATATCTATGTTTTTAGCACTCATTTTTGCCTTTAAGTACGAGCCATTTATCGATGCTATAATTGATTTTTTATCAACCAGTTCTTGTTTTTTACCTCTTTGTATATTTTTCATAGTATAGTCGCTCTTTATACTATAAATTCGCATTGACCTGTCTGTCATTTCCAAAATTTGTTTTATATGGTTTTCTGTTGCAACTATTACAACATAATCAAAAACGGCTCTATAGTTAGCTACCTGAGATTCTAATTTTAACAGATTATCATTTTTCGCTTTTATCTCTACAGCATATATTTTACCATCTTTTAAATATACTAAATCAGCCACTTTTTTGTTTATGCCATACATAACTTCATTGCCAATGCAAGTTATTGATTCCGTTAATAAGAAATCAATGAATTTGCACTTTATAAAATCAGCCGATGATATATCAAAAGTTTTCACTTTGCAAAGGTACGATTTTTTTAATGATTATTTGAGTTATTGATATTTGTGAGCTATGTTTTGATAAATTTACAATAGATTATTGTTATATTTCATCGATACTTTCCAAATAACACGAGTTCGGGATAAGAGTGGACTGAAAAGGCGCGATTCGGATGCAGACAAGGTGTCGGGCGACCATAAAAGTGGTCGCCTGATACGCTTTTGAGAAAATGGGATTTGGGCTATTGCCAAATGGTGAGCTGACCGTCTGACTACTGCACCTCGTAGTCGAAGTTGACTGCTGGTTTGGACTGGAAGAAGCAGTACGCCCCCATTGCCACGAGCAAGTTCATCAGAAAGTTGTGCACGCTGCGGAGCCGTGTGTGCTCAAGTTGCACCACGTTTTTAATTTACTCTCGGTGATTAGGATTTGTAATTGTTTCTTTTATATCATTAAATTACCCAAATCAATGAGTTCACCAAAAAAGGGCTGTGTCAAAATAGGCGCAGCCCCATTTCTTGATGTGTATATTTTGTGGGGGGATTAGCGGAGGAGGGTGAGGAAATTGGCAGGAATGGGTGATTCAAATGCCATTTTCTGACCTGTGATGGGGTGCTCGAAGCAGAGGCGAGTGGCGTGGAGCGCAAGGCGGTGAATGCCATTGGAGTGGCCTCCATATTTACGGTCGCCACTGATAGGGCAGCCCAAATCCTTCATGTGCACACGCAGTTGGTTTTTGTGACCGTGGCGCATCGAGAGTTCCACTCTGGTGAAGCGAGGCGAGCGCTCAATCACCTTGTAGCGAGTTTTCGCCAATTCTCCGCCGTCTTTTGGGTCGTCGGTGGAAATCACCTCGTAGTTGTCGGCATCTTTCAGATAGTTTTGCACGAGTCCCATGTCTTGCTCAATGTTGCCCTCCACAATGGCCTCGTATTTGCGTTCGCTCACGATGGTAGCCCACTGGGTGAGGAATCGCTCACGCGCCTTGGCGGTGCGTGCCACGAGCATCAAGCCAGAAGTGTCGCGGTCGAGACGGTGCACCATATACACACGCGCATGTTCGCTGCGGAGTTTCACATATTTGCGGAGCACATTATACACGGTTTCGTCTTTGATGTTGTTGCCTGCGGCTGTTGAGAGCATACCGTAGGCCTTGTCCACCACCATAATATCCTCGTCTTCATACACCAGTTTGAGTTTTGGATGCGTGAACACGTGGAACGATCCATCGAAGTTCACCCAAAGTTCGTCGCCAGCATTCACTGGGCGGTCGAACTGCGAAGATGGAGTGCCATTCACGGCAAACTGATGATGACGGAGCATCGATTTCAGTTTGGTGGGCTTATGGTCTTTAAGCACGGCAGCCACGGCTTCGAGTAATGGTGCATCGGCTTTAACGGTAAACTTCTGAATATTATCCACACGGCGGCGGCGTGGCTTATTGTTGGAGGGTTGTCGCATTTATCTAATTTTAAAACAGTTTCTAATTTGCGTTTCAAGGTGCAAAGTTAGTGATAATTCGGAGAATATCTGTAAATTTGCGACAATCAAAACTCAAATTATTATGAAAAAGGCTTCGCGCCTATCGTTAATTTCTCATGGCTAAGTAAAAACTTTTTCCACGCCAAATTGCTTCCAAACGGCTTTTGCTGAAAAAATAATTCCACCAAAAGGGGTGTAATTGCGCTTTTGTGGTAAATATTCACTATCTTTGTGAGAATAAAGTTAAGTAATCACCTTCTATCACATTTTATGACACGGACAATTAAACTCGCACTACTCTCGCTCGCCATGCTCACTTCGGTGGCAGCCTGTGCAGCACAACAAAAGAAAACAGAAGTTAAAAACGACGAAGGCGCTACGGCAGCCGCCACCTCGGTGGTGCTGGCAGCCGACCGCATCGACCAATACGTGCCTCTGCTCAAGGGCAAACGCATTGCCCTGCTGAGCAACCAAACCGGCATCACCTCTAAGGGCAAGCACGTGCTCGACGTGATGCTCGAAAACGGTCTGAAAGTGACCGAGATTTTCTCGCCCGAACACGGTTTTCGTGGCAAAGCCGATGCCGGCGAACACGTGAGCAGCAGCGTTGACGAAAAAACCGGTATCCCTATCGCTTCGCTCTACGACGGCAAATCAAACCGTCCAAGCAAGGAAAGCATGGACAAATTCGACGTGCTGGTGACCGACCTGCAAGACGTGGGTTTGCGTTACTACACTTATTATATCACTATGGCAAACCTAATGGAGGCTTGCATTGAGCACAACAAGGAATTTGTGGTGTTCGACCGTCCAAACCCCAACGGCATGTATGTAGATGGTCCGATTTTGGATATGGAACTGAAAAGCGGCGTGGGTCGCTTCCCTATCTGCACCGTTCACGGTATGACCATGGGTGAAATTGCGCTGATGGCTAACGGTGAAGGTTGGTTGAAAGATGGCAAGCAGGTGAAACTCACCGTGATTCCTTGCCTCAACTACACTCACCAAACTCGCTACGAACTGCCTATCGCTCCATCGCCCAACCTCCCCAACATGCTGAGCATCTACCTCTACCCTTCAATTTGCTATTTTGAAGGCACCACAGTGAGTTTGGGTCGTGGCACCGACCAGCCTTTCCAATGCTATGGTCACCCCGACATGACTTGCCGCCCATTCGACTTCACCCCAACCAGCCGCTTCGGCGCAAAAACCCCTCCACAACAAGACAAACTGTGCCACGGCGTGGATTTGCGTGGGCTGAAATACGAAGATGTAATTGCTCGCGGCATCGACCTCACCTATGTGGTTGACGCTTACCAAGACCTTCGCAGCCAAGGCAAGCAATTCTATCTGAAGACTGGCAAACGCAACTTCTTCAACCTGCTCATGGGCAACACCCAAGTGGCTGAAATGATGGAAGCAGGCAAGAGTGCCACCGAAATCAAGGCCTCATGGCAGCCCGACGTGGAAAAATTCAAAGCACAGCGCAAGCCCTACCTCCTCTACGCAGAATAATTTTTTGAAATAGATTAGAAGTTAGAGGTTAGAAATTAGAATTTAGAAGAGAGAAATCCGAGTGCTCTGAGCGCTCCGAGTGCTCCCCTCCCCCCCCCAAAAAAAAATCAATAAAATTAACAAATAAAAACACTCAAAAATGACAACTCCCTGGATTGTATTGGCCACTATCATTGGCTATTTTATCCTCCTTTTCGTGGTGTCGTGGCTTGCTTCTCGCAAAAGCGACGCCAACACAGCACTCACCGGCGGCCGTGAAGCCCCCTGGTATATCGTAGCAATCGCCATGATTGGTGCTCCTATCTCTGGTGTAACCTTCGTGTCGGTTCCTGGCATGGTGGCAGCCAAGAGTTTTAGTTACATGCAAATGGTGCTGGGCTTCGCCGTGGGCTATTTCGTGATTGCCTACGTGCTGGTGCCTCTCTTTTTCAAACGCAATCTCGTGTCGATTTACGGCTATCTTGAAGAACGCTTCGGCGGAAAAACCCACAAAACTGGTGCATGGTTCTTCTTCATCAGTAAGATTCTGGGTGCAGCCGTGCGCTTCTATGTGGTGTGCGTAACGCTCCAGGCGCTCATGTTCGAGCCTCTTGGCATTCCATTCATCGTGAATGTGCTCGTTACCATCGCCCTCATCTTCCTCTACACCCTCCAAGGTGGCGTGAAAACCGTAATCTGGACCGACACGCTCAAGAGCATCTGCCTCATTCTCTCGGTGGTGCTTTGCATCTTCTTCGTGGGTCAGGCGCTCAACTTCGACTTCACCGGCCTGTGCTCGGCAGTGGCAAGCAGCGACACCTCGCGCATCTTCTTCTTCGACAACCCAAGTGAGGGCACCTACTTCTGGAAGCAATTCCTCGCTGGTATCTTCATGGTGATTGCCATGACTGGTCTTGACCAAGACTTGATGCAGCGCACCCTTGCCAGCAAGAATGTGAAGGAATCGAAGAAAGGCCTTATCGTGAGCGGTATCACCCAAGTGTTTGTGGTGGGGTTGTTCCTCGTTTTGGGTACCATTCTCACTCTCTACATGAGCGAGATGGGCTTGAACTACGATAAGAGCACCGACGAAATTTTCGGTATCGTGGCATTCGATAGCAAGATGAGCGTAGTGGTGGGCATCCTCTTTATCCTCGGACTCGTGTCGGCTGCATATTCTGCCGCTGGTTCGGCACTCACCGCCCTCACCACATCGTTTACCGTGGATATTCTCGAAAGCAACAAGAAGGAAGACGAAGCCACCCTTGGCAAAACTCGCAAAAAAGTGCACATCGGCATGGCAGTGATGATGGGCATCGTGATTTATGTGTTCTACCTCATCAGTAGCCAAGACGCTATCAGCGCCGTGTATTCTTTGGCAAGTTACACCTACGGTCCTATCCTCGGCTTGTTCGTTTACGGTATGTTTATCAAGGGCGACGTGCGCGACAAACTCGTGCCTGTGGTGTGTGTGCTCTCACCTGTATTGAGTTGGGTGCTCCAATGGGCGCTGCTCAAATATTGCGACTACACCATGAGTTTCGAACTCCTGCTCTTCAACGCCGCATTCACCGTAATCGGCTTGCTCCTACTCCGCAAAGGCAAATAACCCCAACATAGCGCGTTATAAAAAGCAAGGCTTTGAGGGGTTTGACATTACAAACGACAGGTCGAATCCCCAAAGCCTTTTCTATTTTCAAAACCTAATTCTCAAATTTCCTATGGCACGAAATAAGATTGCAGTATATGTGTGGATTGTCGATACTATCGAGAGCCACCGACACATCACCCTCGAAGAACTCAACCGACTGTGGTGCAATTCCTCGCTCAGCGACGGGAACCCCATTCCGCGACGCACGTTCTTCAATTATCGCAACGCCATTGAGGAAATGTTCAACATCAACATTCAGTGCAATCGCTCCACATTTGAGTATTACATCGAAAACTGCGACAACGAGGCCGACAGCCGTATGCACCACTGGCTGCTCGACACCTTCTCCATGACCGGCATGCTCAGCAACTCGAAAGACCTTTCGGGACGCATCATCGTGGAAGATGTGCCATCGGCTCGCGAGCATCTGCCTGTGGTGATTCAAGCCATGCGCGAAGACAAGCGCATCGTGTTCGACTACCACCCCTACACCCGCTCGCAAGCATCGAAAGGCGTGGTCATCTGCCCCTATTTCGTAAAGATATTCAAGCAATTATGGTATGTGATTGGGTACAATGTGGCTGATGGAAAAATCAAGACCTATTCGCTCGACCGCATGACCAACCTCAACATTTCCTCCACTTCCTTCAAGATGCCAGAAGGCTTTGAACCACAGTCGTTTTTCAAAGACTGCTACGGCATCACCATCAACCAGAACGATCCAAAGGACATCGCATTACGCGTGAGCCACACCCAAGCGAGATACCTCCGCGCCTTGCCGCTCCACCACACGCAAAGCGAGGAAGTGCACGACACCTACTCCATTTTCCGTTACCGCATGTTGCTCACCTACGACCTCTACGAAAAAATCCTCTCCCTCGGCAGCAACGTGGAAGTGCTCACCCCACCCGAACTGAAATCCCAAATCATCACCCAACTAAAAGCCACCCTCGCCCACTACCAATAATCC
>ERZ1026876.423-NODE-423-length-25166-cov-5.668034_pt1 | contig 25166 bp, 19 predicted proteins | sample MGYA00380168_ERZ1026876 | MGnify/ENA primary metagenome ERZ1026876 (study PRJEB33269, sample SAMEA4719804) | human gut metagenome | biome: human-associated habitat; feature: organic feature; material: feces | place: Cameroon | collected 2013-10 ... | reverse complement strand
CATATACACTTGTCAATAAAAATTTGACCCAATATTTAATAAAAATTCCACCAAATATCAAATAATTTCGAACTCATTTCTTAACGGATCATCTCATGCAATGGTCTTCGAATCTTTTTTCTTGTAATCTCATATAATTCCAATGCCGTAACATCTACAAAACGGCTGGGAACCTTATCTTTGTGCAATACCGACTTTAATGTACGGATCAACTTATCCCTGCTTTCCGGTTGTTTCATATTGATAAAATCAACAAGGATGATTCCAGATAAATTCCGCAATCGCAATTGCTTTGCAATCTCCACGGCTGCTTCTTCATTTACCTTCAACAGATGTTCTTCCTGACGTTTCTTTCCAATTGATTTACCGGTATTTACATCAATAACAACCATTGCCTCCGTCGGTTCAATTACTAAGAAACCTCCTGATTTCAACCATACACGTCTATCAAGTAAATGTGTAATCTCTGTTTCAAGACTTAATAGTTTATATAACGGATATTCGTCTTCATAATACAGAAGCCGTGGTTGATTTACAGCTGAGTCATTGTCTGGAACATGATTCTGATCGGATGGTGCATTTGTTGACGTAACAAAATTCTTCTTTGCATACAATTCCTCATATATCACCTTATTATCTGTCTGAATCTCATCAATCCGTGCCCAGCCATATTCCTCCATGATGGCAAGGTATTCCGGTTTACCACCCTGAAGCAGCCCGGTATTCCGCTCATATTCTGCTTTATGGATAATCTGATCCATCTGTGTAGATAATTGCTGTAATTCAGCCCGAATAGCGTCATTCCGAGCCTGTTCGCAGGCGGTTCGAAAGATCACACCATATGGCATATCCGAAGAAACCATTGTTTTTAATTCTTCCACCCGTTCTGCATTACGAATCTTATTCGATACTCCAACCATCCTTGTCAACAGATCCAATGCTGCATAATTGCCCGCCAGACTGATATTGCCTGTCACCCTTGCCTGTTTCATCTTAAGGGCTTCCTGTTCTACCTGCACTAACACCTTATCCCCTTCGGCAATGGAAGGCAACCCCTTCGGCAATGTACGATTCAATACCATTGCCGGTTTATCATTTAACGGCAGATAACCGACATGATCCTCATCTAACCGGATAAATGCAGACTGAATGTTCTTCACGACCTTTTCCACTCTGCCAATATAGATATTGCCAATCTGACAAGTATCGTTGCTGATCAACGGATGACATTCTGCAAGATTATTCTCTTCATATATCAAAAGATATTGTATATTGTTACACGCTGTTATTACTGCACGAGTCATAATTCTCTCCTACATATAAAAATATTCCTTTAACATAATAGAAGTCTCAGGTAACCTGAGACTTCCGCCTTACAATATAAATGATATTCGAAATTAACGTCCCGTCATTCTCGGAGACAACACTTAACAATTGAATGATATTCGAAATTAACGTCCCGTCATTCTCGGAGACTCTATATACATATAGTATGCGATATCATTTAAAAAGTCAAGAAAGAAAACTAATTCTTTACTCTTTACTCAATCACCGTTCCTGTCTCCAACAAAGAAACCAATTGTTCCTGTTCATTACGCATGTACGTCTCTAACCGGTGAATCCGATAATCAAAGCGGTTATATTCATATCCGATCTCTTTGCAGATTGCCTGCACGATCAACTCCGGTTTCAAATTGTACTCACTACCTGTCGCAAGAAGCATATAAAGCTTATCCGTTGCATTAATGTCATCAACATATTGATTTTCTGCAGGAGATGTTCCATCGACCGGATCACCTGCTAATGCTCTTGCGGATACATAACTTTCCACCGACACTTTGTAGATTCCGGACTTAATATCTTCTATCTTCTCGTTCTTCTTGGTCTTTTTCAATACTTCAATCTTATCAAGTTCTAATAAATGCGGAACATACGCTAAGAACTTATCTTTCACCTCCACAGGAACTTCATCCCGTATCGTGATCAGATAATCCGATGCCGCTACAATAGACATGGAATTCTTCGCATCATCCGGAAGCAGACGTGCCGCTTTCACTTCCATTCCCGCCGCCATCTGCTCATTAAATCTTCTGACAAATTCTTCTGACGACACCACAGAATGAAATTCTGCATCAAAATATTCTCCTTCGCTTGTCACACCAAGTGCCAACGGTGCTGCAAATGACATCAACTGATGTGGGCTGAAGCCTTGCGAATACGCAATATCTAAGCCTGCCCGTTTGACCGCCTTCTGGAAATACCGCATAACATCCAGATGTCCGATGAATTTCAGAAGTTCTGACTTTGTATATTTAATTCTTACCTTCAAAGCAGACACCTCCTCCAAACTTTGCTGCGCCGCAGCCGGAACATTTTTCCCGGCAGTTCGGTGTTACAATTTCCTGTCTGGCACGCTCCCATTCCCGGATCAGGAATCGTTTGGTCACCCCAATATCAATGAAATCCCATGGCAGTAATTCGTCTACACTTCTTTCTCTTGTAGTATAGAATTCCTTTACAATTCCGTTTTTTTCAAATGCCTGCAACCATCTGTCATTATCAAAGAATTCAGTCCATGCATCAAAGATTCCACCTGCCTGATATACATCATATAAAACCTTGCATAACTTCCGGTCTCCTCTCGCCAGCACACCCTCTAAAACGGATACATAAGTGTCATGATACTGATATTTCATAGATTTGGCATTTAACTGTTCCCGGAATGTGTCCTTGACATGATGCGCCCTCTCGATATAAGTCTCAGGATCTAGCATCGGTGCCCACTGAAATGGAGTAAATGGTTTCGGTACAAAATATGACGAAGATGCCGTAATCTTGATCTTACCATTCCGCTCTTCTTTTGGAATGGTATAATATGCCTCGGCCACTTTCTCGCAAAGCTGTGGGATTCCTTCCGCATCTTCCATTGTCTCAGTTGGAAGTCCAAGCATGAAGTAAAACTTCACCTTGTTCCATCCACCCTTAAATGCTTCCATAGAACCTCGAAGGATCACTTCCTCGGTCAGTCCTTTGTTAATGACATCACGAAGCCTTTGCGTTCCTGCTTCCGGAGCAAATGTAAGGGAGCTCTTCTTGACATCCTGTACCTTCTTCATCACATCTAATGCAAATGAATCAATTCGCAGGGATGGTAAAGAAATATTCACGTCATCATTTCCAATATCATCGATCAGGAAGTAAGTCAGATCCTTCAGACATTCATAGTCAGAAGAACTTAACGAACTTAATGTAATCTCCTCATGTCCGGATGAATGCAACATCTCATAAGCATACTTCTTCAATGTCTCGACATTCTTCTGACGGGTCGGCCGATAGATCATTCCTGCCTGACAGAAACGACATCCTCGGATACATCCACGCATGATCTCTAACGTTACACGATCCTGTGTTACTTTGATATATGGCACCAACGGCTTTTCCGGATATGGTGCCTTGTCAAAATCCAACACAATCTCTTTGGTAATTGTTCCCGGTACATCCTCATAGATTGGATCAAAGCTTGCCAAAGTTCCATCCTCATTGTAGGATGGCTCGTACATAGACGGTACGTAGATTCCCGGCACCTTGGAAAATGCGTGTAAAATCTCTTCTCTGCTGCTGCCATCTGCCCGCATTTTACGGTAGACCTCAAATAGTTCCTCATATCTTGTTTCCCCTTCGCCCATATAGAACGCATCAAAGAAATCGGCAATCGGTTCCGGATTATAGCTGCACGGGCCGCCACCAATGACAATCGGATCATCTAATGTACGATCCTTTGACCAGATTGGAATACCCGAAAGATCCAGAATCTGCAATACATTTGTATAACACATCTCATACTGCAATGTAATGCCAAGAAAATCAAAATTCTTGATCGGATCCTGTGTCTCTAATGCAAATAGCGGAATATGCTTCTCCCGCATGATCTTGTCAAGGTCCGGCCATGGGGAATAGACACGTTCGCAATATACACCGTCCATCCGGTTGAACATATCATATAAGATCTGGATTCCAAGATGGCTCATTCCAATCTCATATACGTCCGGAAAGCACATGCAAAATCGGATGTCCACATCATTTAAGTCCTTCTTTACCATATTTACTTCATTACCGATGTATCTTGCCGGCTTCTCGATCTCCATTAAGATCTCATCAGATAGTGCTAAATGATTCATAATTGTTCCTCTATTATCTTTCTTTCTGGCGTTCATAAAGAACTCTTCTTAATAACATGACCAGCCTGTTACAGAAACATTACTGTCATGATAAAAGTCATTTTTTAACTTTTTGTTATAGGTCTTCTTGGCTGCCTGTACATTACCTCCCGGTATCACAAACATACTTACCATTATTACTGCAACCAGCAACAAGGAAATCATTTCTTAAAACGCTTCATTCACTTTTCCTCCATTTTCTTCAACTTATAGTCGCGTTATCGCTATAAGCACACATAGTATTTATTATAACAGATTCCTTTATCCATACAATCATTTTTTGAATAAAATATGCATGAAATAAAATACAGGGCTGCATTGCTACAACCCTGTATATGATTTAGTATTCATTCTATATTAAATTATTATTCTTTTGGTCATCCGGTTACTGTAATACCATCATTTACTGCTATAAGCAATTATGCTGCAATCTTTCGTAGATTTTTCATTCCCTTTTCCTCCTGATCTTTCATATAATTCATATAATAGACAAGCATCGGAACCGTCCAAAGATTCGGATATAGACATCTTCTTTGAATGTACGACAAAAAAGCCAGTCCGCTATATCAGAATACCTCTGATATAGCGAACCGGCTTACCCGTTCTTTCCGACAAGACACACAAATATTGAAGTCAACAAATAAAGCACAGTTAGTTAGTGCTTTGCTGCTTCTGTCAAGTCCTTTCTTGCATATTATTTACAATATATCACAATGAAAATTCGCCGTCAAAAATATTTTCCTTATCTTTCCATTTTCCCCGTCATATATTCTGTTTATTCGTACATAACATTTCGCTAATATTCCTCATCATCATTTAGTGACTCGGTAATCTCCATTTTGTCAATGGTATCTTTAACCCAGTGATACCCCTTTTTACAATATGATATAGTCTCTTTCACAATCGGTTCCTTTTCTTCTAACTGATTTACTGTCTGGGTCAGTTCTGTCCATGCCAGATCTGCACCTTTTTTCATATCCTGACCACCATATATGTATAAAGAAAATGCCATAATTCCTATAAACAGACAAAGAACCTTTAACTTAAATCCAACCCGAAAACCACCAGGACTTTGCAACTCATCCATGGGTGAATATGACAGATTGCCCTGACTTCCCCGTCCATACACTTCATTCACATTCTTGGCATGTTGTTTTCGCAATTCTTCTCTTAATTCCCGATATTCCTCATTCACACGCATGCACTCCGAATACTTCTATATTTCATCTTATGCATGCACACACCAAATATGCAGACTTTCACCCTTGCACAGCATAAGTGAGACAAAGTGGCATACGAGCAACGATGATTGGAGTATGCGTTCTGCGTTAGAATGGTTATATAATGATGCTGCAGACGATATCTTTTTACGTTGACGTAACGCAGAACATCTAAGATGTTGACGATGTTCGTATGCCACTATTTACGTTACGAAAAAATACGCTGTGCTTATTGCCACACCCAACCGTATATGGCATTGTCACGGACGGGACATAACGTCTTATAATTATAGTAGTGGCATAACGTTCGCTACATAATAATCAGTATAAAAACAAATAACCTACTGCATCTTACAAATACAGTAGATTATTTGAGCCAATATCAGAGGGGTTCGGGTGTGGCAATAAGCACAGTGTAGTGGATTCTGACAGAAACAGCACGAAACACAATAACATAAATACCGGTTGCAGGGATATAACATTTATCATACGCAGGTACTTCAGAGCCGCCGGTACTTGGCGAGGTATTTTCGAGCCTAGTACCGTTGCGAGTGATGAGTAGCGAGAGCGTGCCTGCGATGATAATGTTATATTCAAAACAACCGGTTCATAACTTAATGTTTCGTGCGTCCGTCACTTACACTGTGCAAGGGAATTAGTTCTTAAAGCTGTGAATTGGTGCAGGAATCCGTCCACCACGATTAATGAACGCATCACAGCTATATTCATTTACTTTCATAATCGGTGCATAACCAAGTAATCCACCAAACTGTAATGTCTCACCGGCCTTCTTGCCGACAGCAGGAATCACGCGAACTGCCGTTGTCTTCTGGTTCACCATACCGATTGCCATCTCATCAGCGATCAAACCGGAAATGGTTGTTGCCTTGGTATCGCCAGGAATTGCGATCATATCAAGACCTACGGAACATACACAGGTCATAGCCTCTAACTTCTCAATCGTAAGAGCACCGCAGCTTGCAGCATCGATCATTCTCTGATCCTCAGATACTGGAATAAATGCTCCGGAAAGTCCTCCGACATAAGAAGATGCCATAACGCCACCTTTCTTTACCTGATCATTTAACAAGGCAAGGGCTGCTGTTGTTCCAGGCGCACCTGCATATTCCAGACCAATCTCCTCCAGGATCTCGCCAACACTATCGCCAACAGCCGGAGTTGGAGCAAGAGAAAGATCAATGATTCCAAACGGAACACCCAATCTCTTAGAAGCTTCCTTTGCAACTAACTGTCCTACACGTGTTACCTTGAAAGCTGTCTTCTTAATTGTCTCACAAAGAATCTCAAAGTTCTGTCCACGCACCTGCTCCAAAGCACGTTTTACTACACCGGGACCGGATACACCGACATTGATGATACGGTCTGCCTCAGTTACACCATGGAATGCACCTGCCATAAATGGGTTATCATCCGGAGCGTTACAGAATACAACAAACTTAGCCGGTCCGATACAGTCACGGTCAGCCGTAAGTTCTGCACTTTCCTTTACAATCTCACCGATCAATTTGACCGCATCCATATTGATACCAGTCTTGGTAGAACCGACATTGACACTACTACATACAAACTCAGTCACATTCAATGCTTCCGGAATAGAACGGATCAACATCTCATCATACGGTGTCATTCCTTTTGAAACCAAAGCAGAATATCCACCGATAAAATTCACTCCAACGGTCTTAGCTGCCCGGTCTAATGTCTTGGCAATCTCAATATAATCTGCACTGGACTTACAGCAAGAACTTCCTACCATAGCAATCGGAGTTAAAGAAATACGTTTGTTTACAATCGGAATACCAAATTCTGTCTCTAATTCTTTACCTACCTTTACCAGATCCTTTGCAGATGTAGTGATCTTATCATATACTTTATCACATGTGGTCTTCAGATCATCTGTAATGCAATCCAACAAAGAGATACCCATAGTGATCGTACGCACATCTAAGTTCTCCTCATGAATCATTGCATTTGTTTCCATTACTTCACTAATATTAATCATATGTCTTCCCTCTTACTATCTCTAGATTAAGGTCTGCAAAATGCTTCGCGCTTTGCAAACTAATATCTATTTATTTTTTATAATCTATGCATCATATCAAAGATATCTTCCTGCTGCAATGTGATCGTTACTCCGATCTCATCTCCGATCTTCTTAAGTTCAGATGCAATCGCTGCAAAATCTTTGTCTGATTCCTGAATATTTACAATCATGATCATATTAAACCAATCCTGAACAATCGTCTGTGCAATATCTAAGATATTGATCTGATTTTCTGCAAGATACTGGCATACATGAAAAATAATACCTACTTTGTCCTTACCTACTACTGAAATTACTGTCTTCTTCATAATATCGTTCTCCTCGTATAAGTTCTGGGTATATAGTGTACCCGATATGTATATTCAAGGTGGATTATCAAACACTGCGTCACAGCCTTTGAACACCAACCTTCACATGCGATCTCTCTATGTTTAACACTCAATCACAGAGGAACATTGTTCCCTGTTTGCTACCATCAGGTTAAAATCCCGGTAATCATTGCTATAAGCATTTCCAAGAAGTTCATCCTTGACTGCCTCAAATGCAAGCTCCGGATAATTATTCTCCTTACTTAAATGTCCGAGATATATTCCTTTTATATGATCATTCAGCAATGCTCTCACAAGCTGTCCGCCCCGTTCATTGGATAAATGACCTCTTTTGCTTAGAATACGCTGTTTCAACGGGTACGGATAAGGTCCCACTTCTAACATGCGTATATCATGGTTTGCCTCGATCAACATGGCATCTGCTCCGGACAACGCATCCACGATATGGTCATCATAATCCCCAAGATCCGTTGCAATGGCAACCTTCTTCTCTTCATTCATCAATGTATAACAGACCGGATCGGCTGCATCATGCCAGGTGCTGATCGGTTTGATCCACATATCATTGATCTGAAAACTCTGTTCCGGTTCCACACCATGAAACAAACTCATATCAACTTTGCCAAGGCTTTTATACTGTGCTACCGCTTCTAACGTCTTCGGCGTTCCATACACCGGAATTCCAAATTTTCGAAGGATCACACCTAATCCAGCAATATGATCACTATGTTCATGTGTGATTAAAATGCCGTCAATCTCTTCCGGTTTAATCTCAACCTTTGCAAGTGCCTCTATGATCTTCTTTGCACTGACTCCGACATCTACAAGGATATGTGTCTGATCTGATCCTACATAGATGGAATTGCCACTGCTTCCACTATATAAACTGCATAGTCTCATTTGTAATCTCCTAGTTCAAACATTCGGACATAGTATAGCACACTTTATGGAATTTCGAAAGAAATTTATACAACATATTGATAAGTTTCCAATTCGTCACTTCTTTTTTGAAGTCAGATCCAACAATGTCGCATATATTTTCGGTTCCACCTTATGCTCTAACAACACCCGGAATCCTTCCGGAATCTTGTCCGCAATATCATATGTATTACCCGCAATCACAGCATCCCCGGTAATCACCTGTTCCACAATGGCACGCATGTCCGGATATTCTGCAAGCTCCACGGCAACTTTTTCACCAAAGAGAAAGAATTTGATCCGTCTGTGAATTCCTTCCTCTAAGAAAATGATATCTAACAATATGACCTTGTGTTCATCCTCATCCGTTGCCGGTGTCACTTTCACCGCAACATCCATCCTATTCCCTCCAACCGGAATCTGCTGGATACAATAGGCGTCCGCGCCAGCCTCTAATTCAATCCGCTCCCGTCCGGTATCAGCATCTTTGCGGTTCCTTTCTTTGTAAAAACACATTTTAAGAGATGTTTCTTTTAATTTGAACGAAATATCACTCACTGAAAACGGACCGGGACTATACAATCCCTGCAACATATAAGGAAATAATTTCATCGTCTCTGTATTTACGCGAAGCCGTTTTCCATCAAATGCCCGGCACCATTCCAACACCTTCTGTCCTTTTGCAGCTAGTATATCCTGCTGTTTTTTACAATAGGTATGATACTGTAACAAATTCCAATCATTTTTCAAGGAATATCCCTTTTGAAATGCAGAAACCACCTGTAATAAATGCCGATACTGCAATCGTTCCTTCCAATCCCCATCCGGTTGAAATGTCTGTGGATTCTTCATATATCGAATCACATGTTTCACCAATACGGAATCCGGAAACATTTTGTCATTGTGTGCATTCATTGCAACTACAAGCTGTGTATCTTCCGAAAAGATCACATGCTGTCCAAACATACCGCTTAACATCATCAGATCACCCGGCAAATGCCAGATCTGATAACCATATCCGGTTGCTAATGCATCGGCATCCTGATGAATATTTACCCGTTTCATCTCCTTGATAAATGCCGGCTTGATCAATTGTTTTCCATGATATGCACCGTCATTTGCAAGAAATATACCAATCTTCAACATTCCATCTAATGATAGATGCAGTCCCCATCCACCACGCTCAATTCCTTTGGGACACAGTTCCCAACGGATATTCCCAATCCCTAACGGTTTGAATAAACGCGGCGTCAGATAATCGACCAGACTCATTCCTGTTACCTTGTTAAGAATTGCCGCCAACATATAGGTATTCATACTATTATATATATAACGGCTTCCCGGTTCATACTGACAATCCAAAGTCAAAAATGCACGCACCCAGTCATGATCTGTTACTGATACAATTTCATTACACTTCGAACAGGATGTCATGGTAAGAAGATGATATATTGTAAGTTTTTTTGTATGTTTTGGTGTCAACAGATTATCATACTCTGGGAAAAAGGATAATACATAATCCTCCTGTGTCAGTAAATGCTCCGAAATCGCAAACATCACTGCGATTGCCGTGATCGTTTTACAGGTGGAATTCGTAATATGCGGATATCGTTCAGAATATGGGGTACGATATGCTTCAAACAAAAGCGACTCCCCTTTGCAGACCGCCAATCCATCTAACGCACAATTCGGATCACATGCCAATTTTCGTATAAGATCAGTCGTAATCGCAGCATTTAAAGATAATTCCCAAGTCGCAGCCTTTTCCAACGGAACATCTTTACAATCCTTTGGCTCATGAAAAGTAACAGCCGTTCCTGTATTGCCAACATGATCCTGAAAATTATCTACAATCTTTGATATATAATTTACTCCTAAAAATTGTCGTGGAATCTTCATGTTATGCTCCTTTCCGTCGTTTCTTACGAAAACCCGAAGTACGATCATTTTGAATTCGGTTCTGCTTTGATAATCGTCTCTTTCTCCTCTAATTGTGAAGCTCTCTTTACGATCAGTGCATCCGGCATATATCGTCCGATTCCGGTCACACTTGAAGATTTGGTAATATATTGTCCGTTATACCACATGATCGCTGAACTTCCTCCATCCATATTCATACCCTGATATGCCTTGTAATCCATCAGAATATTCTTACAGTCTTCAACGGTACATCCCAAACTATAACCAACCTGCCGACCGTCCACGATCAGAAACAGGAAATCCCCTTTTTTTGTCTGCCCAACCGCAGTTCGTGGTTGTATTCCCATTCCAAAGGTTCCGTCAACTACGCTTTTTCCATCCACGATCAAAGCCGGTACAAACTCAACACCCCATTTATACTCATCAACCGAACCATATGGATAGCTGCTCACATACATTAAATTGTTATTCTTCATTCCGCAAAAACGCCAGGTGGCATCATCCGAAGGTGAACCATATTCCACTCCGTCAATGATCATGGAACCCTTTACCTGTCCACCGGTTCCGACACCGTCTACATCTAAGAATCCACTTGCATTTATAACGAGAAGTGCATCCAAATCTTCTCCAAAAGAACCTGCTTCCTGTCCATAGGAACCGATTGCCTTGGATTTGACAAGTTCCACCTGATCCGGGTTCTTCTCAATAGCGAGTTTGCCTTTGAATCCATCCCCTTCTACCGCCATAATAAGCAGATGATTTTCTGTATCAATGACTAAAATGTCATCCCCATTAACCGTTTTCAGACCTAATTTTGCATCCAGATCCTCGATATGAATATCATCATACCCATTCTTTGTCAGATTCGGATGTTCTTTCAGATACTGCTTTACGGAATCAGAATCCAGTTCCCAGTAAAGCTCCAGAAAATCCTGTTGATCAATATCTTCCAGTTCTTCTTCCCAATGACTGTCTGCATTTTTCTGTTTGTCAAGATCCTTCAAACGTTCTGCCATCACCTTATCGATCACACTCTTCGGAAAAAACATCGTGGCAAGCCATTGATGACTGTTGGTTGTCATGGCTGTTTCGATATATATGGTTCTCCACTTTGCAATAACCGGAATCGAAGAATAGACAATGGTCAGATACATTCCGACCAGGATACATAACGTAACCCCTATACGAAACACCCTGTCTTTCCACGTAGTTTTCCTCTTTTCCGGTTCCTTGTTCTCCGGTTCTTCTCCTATTAAACTCTCCCACTCAATAATTTCATTTTCTTCTTGCGTTTTTTTGCTCATGAACTCCATCCTTTAAAAGTTTAGTGCTTGCACATACCGCGTCTCAAACTGTGGCAGGTCTGCCAACTCAAAACCCGTAGTCCGGGAAACGATCTCTTCACACCTCTTTTGCATAGTGTCAGGCTGAAATAAGAATTCAGCCGCACCTTTCAAAGAAGAATTGCCCGAAACTGTTATCTTACCACGCCATTCTTTCGGGAGCAGACCAACGGTAAATGCATCTCTGACATCCATGTAAAAACCGAATCCTCCGCTAATATATATATTTCCTATTTCAGAAAAAGATATTCCTGCTTCGTCTGCTAAGCAACAGATTCCGGAATATATGGCACCCTTTGCCAATTGAAAATTCCGGACGTTTTGCTGATGTATCACAAAGTCCTTGTCAATCTCAATACCTTTTTCAAAAAACGGTTCCCGGATCACACCATTATGATCGATCAGTTTACGTTTTATACAGCTAGCGATCGCATGGATACTTTCACTTCCGTAAACCGCACCGGATATTGCATGGTCAAATACCGGACCACAGGCTGTCGATGCCGCATATCCTCTTGTTCTATTCAACAGAAGTAATTCCCCATTTGTTCCCAAGTCAACTAACAGATCATATACATCCGTCTGTCCCATCTGTAAGTAAGCGGCTCCTGTTAAGATATCCGCGCCGACAAATGCGGATAATCCCGGCGGATAAACCACTGAAATACCTTTGCCAAACACCGTCATATGCTCCACTGCCTTATCTAACGTAACCGCTTCAAATGGTGCATAAGCAAGTCCCTGTACGGATAGTCCCCGTAATAAATGCTGCATCGTTGTATTCCCACTGATCACCATCGTTGCAATACAGGATTGTTGTTCTCCGAGTAATCGTTCCAATTCCGCAAAGATTGCATCCCACACGATCGATTTCAATGTATCCGCCATCCGTGGTTCATCTATACAATGCCGGATTCTCGTAATTACATCTGCCCCATAACGATACTGTGGATTCGGAAATGTAATCTCTCCGATATTATCTTTTGAATTCATTTCAAAACACTGGATTGCAATTGTGGTGGAACCCAAATCCACCGCAACTCCAATCTCTTCTATGTTGCATCCAGCCATACACTTATTCCTATTAATTAAAAAATATTCTTTGGACTCTTCTCCACCGGACGATATCCTTTTTCAGAAAGCACCTGAATAATCCGCTCTTTATGTTCCGGACCAAACGCCTCTAATGTAATGATCAATTCCACCGCAGAATTACGATTCAGGCTGACAAACTGGTTATGCTCAAGCTTGATGATATTACCCTGCATTTCTGCAATAATGGAGCTGACATTTTTCAGTTCACCCGGCTTGTCCGGAAGTAATACGGATACTGTAAAGATACGGCTTCTTGCAAACAAACCATGCTGAACAACCGAAGCCAATGTAATGACATCCATGTTACCACCACTTAAGATGCAGACAACCTTTTTGTCTTTTACATTCAGATGTTTGCATGCTGCCGCAGTCAACAATCCGGAATTCTCTACCAGTAATTTATGGTTTTCCATCATATCCAGAAACGCAACTACCAATTCGCTGTCTTCCACCGTAATGATCTCATCAATATTCTTCTGAATATATGGGAAAATTTTACTGCCCGGTGTCTTAACCGCTGTACCATCTGCAATCGTATCAACAGACGGCAGCGTAGTTACCTTTCCATTCTTCAAAGATTCTTTCATACATGCTGCACCAGCAGGTTCCACACCGATTACCTTAATATTCGGATTCAGCATTTTAGCGAGTGTTGACACACCGGTTGCAAGCCCGCCGCCACCGATTGGAACCATGATGTAATCTACCGTTGGAAGTTCTTTGATGATCTCCATTGCAATTGAACCCTGTCCACATGCAACATCTTCATCATCAAACGGATGAATAAAGGTATATCCCTTATCCTCTGCCAATTCCAATGCGTACTGGCAGGACTCATCATATACATCACCATATAAGATAACTTCTGCACCATATGATTTGGTACGATTCACTTTAATGAGTGGTGTTGTCGTAGGCATAACGATCGTAGCCTTTACGCCATATGCTTTTGCAGCAAATGCAACACCCTGTGCGTGGTTACCGGCAGATGCTGTGATCAGACCTTTGTTCCGGTCTTCTTCCGACAACGTGGAAATTTTATAATAAGCACCACGAATCTTGTATGCTCCGGTTACCTGAAGATTCTCCGGTTTAAAATAAATCTTATTGTCGCTTGCCTCACTAAAATAATCACTGTAGATAAGTGGTGTCGGTTTTACCACTTTCTGTACGGTATTGTACGCTTCTTCAAATTTCTCTAATGTTAACATGTCATCCTCCTTTTATCTCTCGTCCGGTATCAGGATCTCCACATCGCTTCTCGTATCCATATCTGCAAACAACGCATTTACATAGCTTTCCGGATCAAATTTCTGCAGATCATCAATATGTTCTCCAACACCAATATATTTAACCGGCACACTAAGCTCTGACTGAATTGCAATTGCAATACCACCCTTCGCCGTACCGTCTAACTTGGTCAAAATGATTCCATCAATCTTCGTTACATTACTGAACTGTCTCGCCTGTTCCAATGCATTCTGTCCGGTTGAACCATCCAATACAATCAATGTCTCAAGATGTGCATCCGGATCTTCCTTTTCGATGATCCGTTTCATCTTTGCAAGTTCATCCATCAGGTTCTTCTTGTTGTGTAATCGTCCGGCCGTATCCACTAATAAGATATCCACATCTCTTGCAACGGCTGCTTTGACAGCATCAAATGTTACGGCTGCCGGATCAGAACCCTCCTGCTGTGAAATGATCTCTACTCCTGCACGGTTCGCCCAGGTCTTTAACTGATCGATCGCTGCTGCACGGAAAGTATCTGCCGCACACATCATCACCCGTTTTCCGCGGTTCTTGTATTGTGCAGCCAGTTTACCAATGGAGGTTGTCTTTCCAACACCATTTACCCCGATGATCAGCATTACCGTCTTCTGATTTTCAAAATCATATGCAGAATCTTCAACTAACATCTGCTCTTTGATAATATTGATCACAAGTTCCCTGCACGCTTCCACTTCTTTGATATGATTCTTTTTCACCATATCTTTCAGATTATCAATGATCCGCTCGGTCGTATCCAAACCAAGATCGGCCATAATAAGAGTCTCTTCTAATTCATCATAGAAATCCTCATCAATACTGGAAAAGCCGGAAAAGAGCTGATTAAAGCTCTCATTGATGCTGTTTCTCGTCTTGGTAAGACCTTCTTTTAGTCTTGCAAAAAACCCCTTTTCTTTCTCAACCGGCACATCATCTTCCGCAACAGCTTCCGTCTGAATGTCCTCTGATACGTTATCCTCTGCCAATTCATCAGCCGGTACTATATTCTCTGTTTCTTCTAATGCATCCACGGTATTCTCACCCGTTTTCTGCTCTGTTGCAGTAACAACCGTATCCTGCTCCTCATCCGTTACCTGTTCATCCTGTAATGTTTCTTCAACCTCTTCGGTAACTTCTTCATTTTTCTTTTTCTTAAAGAAATCAAACATCCTGTCACTCCTTTATATCTTCGATATCAATGTTATATTTCTGTTTCTTATCTCAACAGATGAATTTCTTACACAAACATATAACCTCTAACTCTCTTATAGAAATTCATCGTCCGAAATACTTAATCATCCAATTCATTTTCGATCAGATTGACTGATACCAATGTAGAGACACCCTTTTCCTGCATCGTAATTCCGTAAAGGACATCTGCCGCCTCCATCGTACCTTTTCTATGTGTGATTACGATAAACTGCGTATCTTTTGTAAGCTTATTCAGATACTTCGCATATCTTGTAACGTTAGAATCATCCAATGCAGCCTCAATCTCGTCTAACAGACAGAACGGGGAAGGTTTCAAACTCTGAATTGCAAACAATAATGCAATCGCAGACAATGCTTTTTCTCCACCGGATAACTGCATCATATTCTGTAATTTCTTTCCAGGCGGCTGTGCAATGATCCGAATTCCTGCCTCTAATATGTCTTCGCTGTCCACTAATTCCAAGGTTGCTTTACCGCCACCAAACAATTCGCGGAATACCTTGTCGAACATCACCTGGATCTCATGGAATTTTTCTTCAAACTGTGTACGCATTGCCGTATCCAATTCGGCAATGATCTGTAACAGATTCGTCTCCGCTTTCACAATATCATCATGCTGTCCCTTCAGGAATTCATAACGTTCCGAAATGATCTTATAATCTTCAATCGCATTGACATTGACATCCCCTAATGCTTTGATCTTGGATTTCACCGCAGATACTTCCCGGCGTAAACTGTCAAGGTCATTCAGGGAGTCATCTTTCAATTCAACTGCAGACTGATAGGTAAGTTCATACTCTTCCCACATGTACTTACTCAAAGAATCCGCTTTTTCACTGATCTTTTCTACCTGTGCTGACAGCTTAAAAGCTGATTTGTCCAACTTGGTGATCTCTTCATTCAACTGTTCCCGCTTACTGAAGAATTCTTTATGTTTGGCATTTAATGTTTCTTTATCCGACAGATCTTTTTCCAATGCTGATTCTAATTGTGCAATCTCTTTCAGATCTGCATCAATAATACCCTTAAAATGATTGATCTTGGCAACCAGTTCCTCAATGGCTTTTCCGGAATCGCTCATCTGAGAACGGTACAATTCCAGTTCCTCTTTTAATTTGTTCTCTTCTGCACGAATTCTACGAAGATTCTCGATCAAAAAGTCATCCTGCTGTTTCATTGTATTGAAATCAAGCATCAACTCCGAAACTTTTTCATTGGCATGTTTTAATTCTTCTTTCTTAAATGATACCTGTTCCTCTAACTCTGTAATTCGTTCTTCTAATGCCTTCTTTGCCTCTTCTGCCTGCTTATGATTGTCATACAGTTCTGTTTTATTCAGGTTGATCTCTTCAATCTGCGCCTCTAATTCTTTGTTCTCTTTGTTCACCGATGCAAATGCATTCGCCGTCTCGGCAAGATTCTTCGAAACCTGTTCGATATTCATTGTAACGGTATTCTTTTGTAAATACAGTTCCTGCAACTGTAAATTCGCATCTTCCTTGCGCGTCTTTAATTCCTCTCTGGTTGCACGAAGTTCCGTTTCTTCTTTGGTTGCATTGGCAATCTCGTTATTCAGTTCTGTCAACGTCTTAGAAAGCTCATCTAATTCTCTCTTTCGGCCTAACAGATTGGACGAATTCTTAAATGCACCACCTGTCATGGCACCACCCGGTGTCAATAACTCTCCTTCTTTGGTTACAATACGAAGACTCTGATGGAATTTACGGTTCACTGCAATCGCATGATCGATGGTATCTACTACCAGGATCCTTCCGAGTAAATGATTCGTTACTGCACTATACTTGTCGTGCACCTTAACAAGATCTTTGGCAAGTCCGATCACACCGGGCTCATTTAATGCCTCTTTATTGGAGAATTCGTTATTTCTTCCGCCGATTGTCGTGAGCGGTAAAAATGTTGCACGTCCAAACCGATTTTTCTTTAAGAATGTGATCAATTTCTTTGCGGTATTCTCGTTATCGGTAACGATATTCTGAATACTTCCGCCAAGTGCAGTCTCCACTGCAATCTCATATTCCTTATTTACCTGAATGATATCTGCAACAACACCGACTATTCCCGGATTATAGTCTTTTTGTTCCATTACACGTTTGATGGAATTGCCATATCCGTCATATCGCTCTGTAATATTACGAAGAGCTTCTAACCTCGATCTGACACTGCTGTATTCGTTATTTGCCTCGAATAACCGTTTTTTATTCTCATTCGTCGCAATCGTATTGGAATCCAACTGTGTATCAACCTGTTCCAAATCTGTGAGGATTGTTGCAACTTTTTGTTCAATCTCCGTTAAAGACGTGTTATGTTTGTCATATTCTTCTTTGTCCTTCTGTTCATCTGACTTGAACTGCAAAAAGCGCTGATTCAACTGCGTCTTACGATAACTGATATTCTCTAACATAGCATCATATCGTCCGACTTTCGCCTTCAGATTGGCGCCATCATTTAAGTATTCAATGATATCACTTTTACTCTTTTCAATCTCTTCCTCTAAATGAGCGATCTCTTCCTCAATACCTTCGCTGACAGTCCGTGCCTCTTCTACCACATCATCCGCACTGTCCATTTTCTCATCTAAGACAGCTTTCTTCTCCTGAAATTCATGCTTTTCTTTTTCCTGCAATGCCAAAGACTGATTGATGCGGTCGATCTGCTCACTCATATGTACATCGGTTGACTTTGCATTGGAGATCTGCTGATTTAATACGTTCACTTCACCCTCATTACGCTCGTTCTGTAAGCGGAGTTCGTGAATCTTGTTCTTGTTCTCATCAATGGACTGATTGCACTGCTCTAATACCGTCTCAATCCGTTCATACTCATTCTTTGTCTCTTCAAATTCCTTTTTGAGCCGTTCGCTGTCCTCATTTACAATGTGTAACCGCTCTTCATTTTCTTTCAGATCCTGATCAATTTTCGCATTTTCCAAAAGGAAGGCGTTGACATCAAAACGTTTTAATTCCCCTTTGTAAAGAAGATATTTCTTTGCTACTTCCGACTGTTTCTCTAATGGTCCAACCTGTTTTTCCAGTTCGGATAAAATATCATTCACACGGCTTAAGTTCTCGCGTTCTGCAGCTAATGATTTCTCTGTCGCCGTCTTATTCTTCTTATACTTAACAATACCGGCAGCCTCGTCAAACAGTTCTCTTCTCTCTTCCGGCTTACCGGAAAGAATCCGTTCAACCTGTCCCTGTCCGATGATAGAATATCCTTCTTTACCAATACCTGTATCAAAAAAGAGGGAATTAACATCTTTTAATCGGCTTACCGTCCCGTTGATCAGATATTCGCTCTCCCCGGAACGATAAACACGTCTTGCAACTGTTACTTCCTCATAATCGATCGGAAGGGAATGATCGCTGTTGTCTAATGTAATTGCTACATATGCGGAACCATGCGGTTTCCGAAGCTCTGTACCCGCAAAGATAACATCCTCCATCTTTGCACCACGAAGCTGTTTTGCACTTTGTTCACCAAGCACCCAGCGCACCGCATCACCAACATTACTTTTTCCCGATCCATTCGGACCGACAATACCGGTAATTCCCTTATTAAATTCAAAAACAATCCGGTTGGCAAAGGATTTGAATCCATATACCTCAATACTTTTTAAATACATATATTCTCTCCGTTACATCTGTTCTCGCAATTTCAAAATGGCACGATATGCCGCCATCTGCTGTGCACTTTTTTTAGAGGAGCCTTCCCCTCTTGCTAAATGTTTTCCATCCACTAATGCATCTGTTACATATATCTTATTGTGATCCGGTCCCTTTTCCTCGATCAGTTCATATGTTACAACACCTTTTCCGTCTTTTTGAACCATTTCCTGAAGAGTTGTCTTGGCATCATAAAATAGAGTCTTATGTTCAATATCCGTCAATAAAAAGGTGTACACATACCGCTTGGCAGCTTCCATACCGCCATCTAAGTAAATCGCACCCAGCACGGATTCAAACAGATCACACATGATCGAATTCCGTTCCCTGCCACCGGTCATTTCCTCTCCTTTGGAAAGTAATACATAATCTCCAAAATGAAGCATCTTCGATACAGAAGATAACGTAAATTCACAAACAATGGATGCTCTCATCTTGGTAAGCTTTCCCTCCGGAATATCTTTGTATTTCTCATACAGGAACTCGCTTGTGATCAATTCCAATACCGCATCTCCCAAAAACTCCAGACGCTCATAACTTAGATTCCCCTGCGTCTTCATCTCATTTACAAAGGAACTATGGGAAAATGCCTGCCGGATCAATGATTTATCCCTGAATACATATTGAATATCCTGTTCAATAACTGCTACGTCAAAATTCAACAACATATTAAGCCTCTTTCTGAACATCTGACAACTGTTCCCTGATCTTGCCGTTTACGTCCTGTGAACGGAACATCTCTACCTGGAATAATGCGTTTTTGACCTCTTTGTGGCTGGCATTTCCATGTATCTTGACAACCAATCCGTTCAATCCTAACAACGGTGCTCCGCCATACTCCGTTGCATCAAATATCTTTGCAACATTTTTAAGCTGTGGTTTTACCAAAGCCGCTCCGATCGTCGATACCGGTGTCGCTGTGATTGAATTCTTGATCAGTTTGAATAATCCGGAGGCAACGCCCTCGATTGTTTTCAACATGACATTACCCGCAAATGCTTCCGTTACCACAACATCTGCCGCACCATATATAAAATCTCTCGCCTCAACACTTCCGATAAAATTAATATCTTTACATTCCTTTAATAACGGATAGGTCTCTTTTACTAATGCATTTCCTTTTTCCTCTTCCGCTCCGATATTCAAAATGCCGACCGTTGGTCGTTCAATCTTCAATGCATTCTCCATATAAATCGATCCCATCTGTGCAAACTGTACCAGATTGCTCGGTTTGGCATCTACATTGGCACCACAGTCCACCAATAAAGAAACACCTTTCAGAGTTGGTACGATCGGTGCAAGCGGAGCACGCTCAATTCCCTTCATCTTACCAACTAATACCTGTCCACCAACTAACACCGCTCCCGAATTGCCGGCAGAGACAAACCCATCTGCCTTTCCTTCTCTTACCATCCGGAGACCGACTACCATAGATGAATCTTTCTTTCCACGGATTGCCTGCACCGGTGCATCATGACAGGTAATCTCGTCTGACGCATGTACAATCTCAATCTGATCCTTTGGATATTCACATTTATCTAATTCAGCCTGAATCCGATCAGATGGACCTACTATATATACAAATAAATTGTCTTTCTCTTTGACTGCATTCACAGCACCCAATACCATCTCTCCCGGTGAATGATCTCCACCCATCGCATCTAAAACAACTTTGGTTTTTTCTGACATATTATAACCTCCATTCCGGTATATGCACATTTAAGCACAATACAACTTTTTTACTATACCATAAAACAGCCGGATTGACAAATGCCATTGTATAAATATTTGTACACAAAATGTCAGGGTATCCGGTTGCGTCACCTACTAAAAAAGGGTATAATTTATAAGATTGAAAGGAGAATGGACAAATGAATAATCCAAAAGAAATTATTGAAGCAAATATGAAAGGAGCGGTTACAAAGGCAGCTCTTCCACTTGGCAGAATGATCGTATTGGGGATAATGGCCGGTATGTTTATTGCACTCGGAGGTGCGATCAGCAATACAGCCGTTCATGACATTGCAAATGTGGGGCTTGCAAGAACACTCGCCGGTGTGATCTTCCCGGTCGGACTTTTAATGATCATCTTAGTTGGTGGTGAATTATTCACCGGTAATTGTTTAATGATCATGGCTACTATGAATAAACAAATCAAGGTGTCCGCACTTTTAAGAAACCTTGTTGTTGTATATTTTTCAAACCTGCTTGGTTCCCTGATCATTGATGTATTGATCTTCTATTCCGGAAACTTAGATTATACCGGCGGTGCACTTGGCGCTTATACGATCAAGGTTGCACTCGGCAAAGTAAACATTGCACCCGGTAAAGCTATTGTATCCGGTATCCTTTGTAACTTTTTAGTATGTATGGCAATTCTGATGGCAACCTCTGCAAAAGATGTAATCGGTAAGATATTTGCTACATGGTTTCCGATCTTCGCTTTTGTAATTGGCGGTTTCGAGCATATTGTTGCTAATATGTTCTATATTCCAACCGGCATTTTTGCAGCATCGAATCCGGACTATGTCGCAAAAGCACAGAAATTATACGGTATTACTTCCGAACAGTTATCTGCTTTAGATCTAAGCGGTCTGATACATAACTTCATTCCTGTCACAATCGGCAATGTTCTTGGCGGTATGGTATTTATCGGATGCACATTATATTTCATTCACTACGGCTCTGAGAAAAAAGAAAGGAAGTAAGCTATGGGTGCAGCTCAAAAAATATTAACTATTATGGGGGTAATCTATACAATCGTAGGTGGCGGTGTACTGATCGGTATGCTCTGTACTTCCGGCATTCCTCTTGTTATGTACCTGTTACCTGCCATATTTCTGCTTTTGGGAGTCGGATTTCTTGTCGGTGTGTATATCAATATTGCCGGCAAGCGCAATATTGTTAAGAAGGGCACTCGCTATCCCGCTAAGATTTATGGATATGTAGATAACACTTTTGTCGTTGTCAATGGCCGTTTCCCTCAAAATGTAAAAGTACACTACTTTGACAGTCATGGAATTGAAAGAGAGGCAGTCATTCCAACCTCATTTACGAGAGGTTCTAACGAATATCCAATCGGAATGACGATTGATATCTATGAATATAACGGAAAATATGGATTTGATAAGAAGTCCGTACGTGACGAGATCTTGTATCGCGAAGAAGAACTTATGGATGATAAACCAATTAATCCGGGAGCTGTTAAGCTGATTGCCGTTACCTGTCCGAACTGTGCATCTACTTATCAGGCAACACAGGGATATTCGAATCGGTGTCCATACTGCGGCAGCTACCAGAACATATAAATCCCTTGCACAGCGTGAAGGATGGAATATGTGCGAGGGCACATGCCCGAAAAACTCACGCTGTGCAAGGGAAATTGTCTTAACGTAAACTTTCGGTCTTCACGATCTGGTATCCCATTTTCATCTCTTTGCGGACACTCTTGTTATCAACAATCATATTCACAAGCATATTCGCAGCTTCCTCACCGCTTGTCTGGTAATAAAAATGCACAGTAGAGATATTCGGTTCGCAGACCGATGCAAGCAGGCTATCGCCAAAACCTGTGACCTGAACTTCCTCCGGAATCTTCTTTCCAATCTCTTTTAGATACCGCACTGCACCAATTGCAATCTTATCTGTTGCGCAGATCAATGTGTCGATCGTATCGTCCATGGCAAATAGCTTCTTTGCACTTTCATATCCATTCTCTATTGAAAAAGGTCCGTTGGTACAATATTCCTCCCGGATCTCCCGATCCAACTCAAAATTTGCATCTAAAAATCCATAAAGACGTTCTCTGCCAACTGCTTCATCTTCCGGAATTGCACCGATAAACGCCGGATTCTTACCGGTAGTCAATGCTTCCTTTGTTAATTCCTTCGCTGCACCATAATCATCATAATATACGCAGGAATAATCCTTCACACACTGTGCTAACACAACCATCGGAACCGTAATATCTTTCATTGCCTTGTAATGTTCCTTTGTAAAATATGTACCGATCATAATGATCCCATCTACATGATTCTGTCGTAACTGTTTCAGATAACGAATCTCCTCCTTGACATCATTATGTGTATCTGCTAACAGGAGCTGGTATCCTTTATTGCCCAATACGGAACTGATTCCCTGTACCATCCTGCTAATAGAATCCGAATTGATCTTTGGAATGATAACGCCAATAAATCCTGTTTTCTTTGTTCGTAACATCTGTGCCTGTGCTGAAGGCTGATACCCCGTCTCTTCTATCACCTTGCGAATCTGCTCGCGTTTCTCAGCACTTACATATCCATTATTCAGATATCTTGATACCGTTGCCCTAGACACCCCCGCCAATGCCGCAATTTCATTAATGTTCATACTACTCCTTTTCCTGCATCGACATTCGCAAAGAAACACATCCCTGATAGTTTTCCTTGCATAACATGACATTTATTATTCACTTGCATAAATTTAATATACTATTATTATACAAAAACATGGGAACGATTTCAAGTCACAAACCGTATTCTTTAACATATCTTAGTAAGGAGAATGATTATGCATATATGCAGAAATGAGGATATATGTTATTCCGAAAACCATTGAAAGCAACACAGGATAATATAGATGAAGGATTTTTACAGATACAGGCTGTGTCTGACAACAATCAGATGCCGGTCTCTGATGCAACGATTGAAATTGCAAATACCGGAGAACCAAACACACCATTAGAACAGATCAAAACCGATGCAGATGGTATTACAGAACGGATCTCCCTTAACGCCCCTCCGCTGGAATACTCCATGGAACCGACTGATAACCAGCCTTATAGTGAATATAATCTTAAGATATCTGCACCCGGATACAAAGGTATTATCATCTCCGGCGTTCAGATTTTTTCCGGAGAAACAGGACTTCAAAACATCCGTATGACACCGGCCGTTACCGATGAACCATTATATAACCCCACTGTTATCGGTGGGCATACTTTATGGGAATTCTATCCTCCAAAAATTGCAGAAGCGGAAATTAAACCGATGGAGGAACGCGGTGAAATTGTATTAAGCCGTGTCGTTGTACCCGAATACATTGTAGTACATGATGGAGCGCCCACAGATACTTCCGCTCTTGATTACTACGTTCCATTTCAGGAATACATTAAAAATGTTGCCTCATGTGAAATCTATGCCACATGGTCAGAATCCACGATCACAGCAAATGTACTTGCAATCCTGTCCTTCACTTTAAATCGTGTCTACACGGAATGGTATCGTGGCAAGGGTTACGATTTTACCATTACCTCTTCTACTGCATTTGACCATAAATGGATCTATCAGAAAACAATATATGAGAACATTTCCCGGATTGTAGATTCTATCTTTACAAACTATCTGTCCCGACCAAATGTAACCCAGCCGATCCTCACACAATACTGTGATGGCAAACGTGTGTCCTGTCCAAACTGGATGAGTCAGTGGGGTTCCAAATATCTCGGAGATCAGGGATATACCCCGATTGAAATCATCCGAAACTACTACGGAGATGATATGTATATTAACGAAGCTGAAATTATCTCCGGTATTCCGGCTTCCTGGCCGGGTTACGACCTGTCTGTTGGTTCTACCGGAGAGAAAGTTCGTATGATTCAAGAACAATTAAATCGAATTGCCCAAAATTACCCTTCCATTCCAACTGTTCTGATCGATGGCAATTACGGGGAATCCACCAAATCGGCTGTCGAACAATTCCAACGTATATTTAATCTTCCTGTTACCGGTATTGTTGACTATCCAACCTGGTATAAAATCTCACAGATTTACGTCGGCGTAAGCCGTATCGCAGAACTTATATAACCCTTGCACAGCGTAAGTGACGGACGTGCGAAACGGATAGAATATGAAAGCAGTT
>ERZ1026876.419-NODE-419-length-25333-cov-23.667695_pt1 | contig 25333 bp, 19 predicted proteins | sample MGYA00380168_ERZ1026876 | MGnify/ENA primary metagenome ERZ1026876 (study PRJEB33269, sample SAMEA4719804) | human gut metagenome | biome: human-associated habitat; feature: organic feature; material: feces | place: Cameroon | collected 2013-10 ... | reverse complement strand
GCCAGAGCGGCAAGGGCGGCATCGGCTTCGTGCTGGAGCAGAACTACGGCTACAACCTGCCCCCGAAGATGCGCGAAGACCTCGGCTATAAGGTCAAGAACGTCTCCGACCACAGCCACAAAGAGCTCAGCGCCGCCGAAGTGCTCCGCATCTTTGAGGAGAACTTCCTCAACAAGGAAAAGCCGCTCTCCGTTGTGGAGGCCCACTTCGCACAGGTCAACGGCATCACCGCCACCGTCGCACTGGACCTGAACGGCCAGCGCAAGGTGGTCACCTCGGTGGGCAACGGCCGTCTGGACGCCGTGGCCAACGCCATCCAGAGCGCTACCGGCATGGACTTCCACCTCGAAGTCTACTCCGAGCACAGCCTTGACGAAGGCTCCACCTCCCGCGCCGCCTCCTATGTTGGCCTCTCGTGGGGCGACGGCAGCATGACGTGGGGTGCCGGCACCGATACCGATATCATCGTGGCCGGTATCAAGGCGCTGGTATCTGCTATTAACAGCAAATAATTGCATTTACTCCTTCCGTCATCGCTGCGCGATGCCACCTCCCTCCCGGAGGGAGGCTTTCAGGCCCCCTCGCCGAGGGGGCTGCCGCGCAAGCGGCTGGGGGAGTCCATCCATTCGATAAAAGGAGAGTACCACCATGGGAATGACCCTGACGCAGAAGATTTTAGCCGCACATGCCGGTCTGGCCGAGGTCAAGGCCGGGCAGCTCATCAACGCCAAGCTCGACATCGTGCTGGGCAATGATATCACCACCCCCGTCGCCATCAACGAGTTCCAGCGCGCGGGCTTCGACAGCGTGTTCGATAAAGAGCACATCGCCATCGTGCTGGACCACTTCGTGCCCAACAAGGACATCAAGAGCGCGACTCAGTCCAAGCAGTGCCGCGAGTTCGCCAACAAATACGACATCCTCAACTTCTACGATGTGGGCCAGATGGGCATCGAGCACGCCCTGCTGCCCGAAAAAGGCATCGTGACCGCGGGCGACTGCGTCATCGGTGCGGACAGCCACACCTGCACCTACGGCGCACTGGGCGCCTTCTCCACCGGCGTCGGCTCCACCGACATGGCCGCCGGTATGGCCACCGGCATGGCATGGTTCAAGGTCCCCGCCGCCATCAAGTTCGTGCTCAAGGGCAAGTTCGGCCCCCGCGTTTCCGGCAAGGACCTGATCCTCCACATCATCGGCCAGATCGGCGTGGACGGCGCACTCTACAAGTCGATGGAGTTCACCGGCCCCGGCGTCGCCAACCTGACCATGGATGACCGCCTGTGCATCTGCAACATGGCCATCGAGGCCGGTGCCAAGAACGGCATCTTCCCCGTGGACGAGACGACGAAAGCTTACCTCAAGGGCCGCAGCCAGCGCGAGCCGGTCTTCTACGAGGCTGACCCGGACGCCGAGTATGAGCAGACCATCGAGATCGACCTCGACCAGTTGGAGCCTACCGTCAGCTACCCCCACCTGCCGGAGAACACCCACCCCGCCAGCGAGGGCAGGGAGATCAAGATCGATCAGGTCGTCATCGGCAGCTGCACCAACGGCCGCTTGGAGGACATGGAAGCCGCTTACAACATCCTGAAGGGCAAGCACATCGCCAAGGGCGTGCGCGGCATCATCATCCCCGCCACCATGGCTGTTTATAAGGAGTGCATCCTCCGCGGCTGGACCACCGCCTTCATCGACGCGGGCTGCATCGTTTCCACCCCCACCTGCGGCCCCTGCCTCGGCGGCTACATGGGCATCCTCGCCGAGGGCGAGCGCTGCATCTCCACCACCAACCGCAACTTCGTGGGCCGCATGGGCCATGTGAAGAGCGAGGTCTATCTGGCCTCCCCGGCCACCGCCGCCGCCAGCGCCCTCACCGGTTACATCACCGACCCCCGCACGGTCTAAGAGAGGAGAAACACCATGAACAATGCAAACGGTTCCGTTTTCAAATACCCGGACAATGTGGATACCGATGTCATCATCCCGGCCCGCTACCTGAACACCCCCAACGCCAAGGAGCTGGCCGCACACTGCATGGAGGACATCGACAAGGACTTCGTGAACAAGGTCCACGAGGGCGATCTCATGGTCGGCGGCTGGAACTTCGGCTGCGGCTCCTCCCGTGAGCACGCCCCCCTCGCCATCAAGACGGCGGGCATCTCGGTGGTCATCGCCAAGAGCTTTGCCCGCATCTTCTACCGCAACAGCATCAACATCGGTCTGCCCATCATGGAGTGCCCGGAGGCTGCCGACGCCATCGCCGCAGGCGATGAAGTCAGCGTCGATTTCGACACCGGCCTCATCACCGATAAGACCACCGGCAAGACCTTCCAAGCCGAACCCTTCCCCCCGTTCATCCAGAAGATCATCGCGGACGGCGGGTTGATGAAGTCGCTGACGAAGAAAGATTAACACTTCCTCTATACAACCTCTCAGTCAATGCTTCGCATTGCCAGCTCCCCTTGTAGGGGAGCCCTTGGCAGTCCTCGCAGAGTTTCTGGTTTCGCCAGAGTCTCCCCTACTAGGGGAGATGTCGCGTCAGCGACAGAGAGGTTGTACGAAGGCGAGCCTGACAACAGAAGGAGAACTCCATGGAAAAAAACATTGCTGTCATCTGGGGCGACTGCTCCAGCCCGGAAATCGTCCAGCAGACGATCCGCGTCCTCGATAAGATCGCCGAAAAGTACGGCCACACCTTCCACTACACCGACGCAGCCATGGGCGGCGAGGCCATCGACAAGTACGGCGACCCCCTCCCCCAGCACGAGCTGGACAAGTGCCTTGCGGCGGACAGCGTCCTGCTGGGTGCCGTCGGCGGCCCCAAGTGGGAGGGTCTGCCCGGCGAGCAGCGGCCCGAAAAGGGTCTGCTCCGCCTCCGCGCGGGCATGGGCCTGTACTCCAACAACCGCCCCGCGAAGATCTGGCCCCAGCTGGCTCCGGCCAGCCCACTGAAGCCGGAGATCGTGGCGCAGGGCATTGATTTCATCATCGTGCGCGAGCTGATCGGCGGCGTCTACTTCGGCGATCACGAGACCCACACCCTCGAAAACGGCGAGAAACAGGCCATCGACTCCATGCCCTACTCCGAGCACGAGATCGAGCGGATCGGCCGCATCGGCTTCGAGACGGCCCGCAAGCGCCGCAAGAAGCTCTGCTGCGTGGACAAGGCCAATGTGCTGGACACCAGCCGCCTCTGGCGCGCCGTGATGCACCGCTTACAGGCCGAGTACCCGGATGTGGAGTACAGCGAGATGTTCGTGGACAACTGTGCCATGCAGATCGTCAAGAACCCGGCCCAGTTCGACGTCATCGTGACCGAGAATATGTTCGGCGACATCCTCTCCGATGAGGCTTCCATGATCACCGGCTCCATCGGCATGATCCCGTCCTCCTCCCTCGGCGACGGCACCCGCGGCCTGTATGAGCCCATCCACGGCTCCGCCCCCGACATCGCGGGCAAGGACATCGTCAACCCCACCGCCTGCATCCTCTCCGCGGCCATGATGCTGCGCTATTCCTTCGGCCTGACCGAGGAAGCCGACGCCATCGAAAACGCCGTGAACAAAGTGCTCGACAAGGGCATCCGCACCGCCGACAACATGAGCGACGGCTGCACCTGTGTCGGCTGCACCGGCATGGGCGACGCGATCCTTGCGGAGATCTGACATCTTAAACAGAGAAACACCCCCGATTCGATTCTGAACCGGGGGTGTTTTGTATTACTGGCTGTCCGGCAATGCGTTGATCTCCTGTTCCAGTTTTTGAATGCCTTCCATCATCGTATCAAACTGTGGAACATCTCCATACAGCATCATCCGCATCTTCTTATAGTCCGCCTCCAGCTCTTTCCAGCGTTCCGGCGGTGGAACCAATTTCATTGTTCCCGGCTTCGCATCCGGATACCTTGCCCAGCCGCGTGGATAGAACTTCATTTTGAACTCCACAACGCGCTTCAACAGTTCCATCTGCTGAAACGCCTTTTCCTTTACAGGCGAAGCCGCCATTTTGTAAAGATCATAGTAGTGGCGGGAGTAGCGGGGCGGCATCGATCTGTCCAGCGGCCGATTGGCTTCATGATGAAGGATCGTTGCCTTTTCCCAAAATGTTCGTTCCGGCCTTACGGTGAGGATCTCCGTCTGGGCCTGTTTAAGGATTTTTGGATAGTACGCAGCCACATAGGGCTTTATCGAAACCTCAGAAGCTGGTGTCCACGCTGCAAGCGGCCCGATCTCCAGCCGAATGACCGGGAGGATCGACCCATTCTGAAACAACGCCGGATATTCGAAAATCACAGTCTGCTCCGAACCCGTATCTTTATAGACCTTCGCTTCCCGGCCAAGATCTTCGGTCAGCCCTGCTTTTAATGCCGGGCAGAAGTCATTTTCCAGAAACGCTTCTGCTCTCTCAGAGATTTCTTCATTGACTCCGCTCTGTTTGGTATTGCTCCGTTCTTCCATAGGATACGTAGCAGAATAACCCAGCTCCCGCCAGTCAAGGATCAAATCGATATCCTCCGAAAAACGGCTGATCAGATCGTATGCCTTTGATAAACTGGTGCCGCCTTTGAACACGATTTTATCTGGCCACGGGCTTCGATGAAACAAATAATCCAGCGTAAAGCAAACCCAGAAATCCTTTTCCACGATCGCATCATGCAGACCCATTTTTGCCGCGGTATTCCGGAACAGATCCGCACGATCTTCATCCGGCCATCTCGCAATATCTTTCATCGTTCTTCCCCCCTGCCTATCTGCCGGATCGCTTTATAGACCCACTCCGTACACCCTTTGGTTTCTTCCAGCAGCTTTCTGGTTTCTTCCGGCGTAAGTTTCTTCCTGATTTTTTGGAGGATCTCCGGCGTGATATTTTCTTTTCCGATCGCCTTCAACGCCTGAACCACCAATGCCGATTTCTCACTCATTCCGCTGATCTCACGGTTTGTCCGGTGTCGGAACTCCAGCTTTGTTCGATCCCAGCTATAGCTTCGATACGGCCCATCGCTGATGTAACACCACACCGCCGGAACCTGCGTAGAAAGCCCCAGTTGGTTGAGTGCAGCTTCCCCGCTTGGAACGATCGTCCAGTGGTATCCACGGGCCAACGCCTTTGCAACTTTCTGCGGGTCTGTCGCCACCTTTTCGCCCAACCGTGCATTGAACTTCGGCTTTTCATAGACCCCCTTCTGAACACGATACAGCGTTCCATTTTCCGCCAGCCGATTCAGGTTTCGTCGAAGGGTCTCACTATCCGCGATCTCGGCAAAGTCAGAACGCACAAAAACGCTTCCCGGATCCATTTTTTCAATTTTCCATTGAATCTTTTTTGCATAGCTGTCTGCCATATCTGCCGCCCTCCTTTGTCCCAAAAATTATATCATTTTCGGGACAAAATTGCAACACTGCATCTTCTTTCTCTCATATAAGCCTTTTCGTCACCCAATCTTTGCGAAGCATGAAATACATTCATTTGACAAAGTACTTTTGCTAACCTATACTTTATACCATCACTGACGGAACAAAGGATAGGATAAAAAGATGTTGACTCTCGACAAAGTATACCATGCCGCCTTCGTGCTGAAGGACGTTGCACGCAAGACCGACCTCATCGAAGCGCCCAAGCTGTCCAAGGACTGCCAGCTCTACCTGAAGACCGAGAACCTGCAGGCCACCGGCAGCTTCAAGGTGCGCGGCGCTTATTATAAGATCAGCCAGCTCTCCAAGGAGGAGAGCGAGAAAGGCGTCATCGCCTGTTCTGCCGGCAACCACGCGCAGGGCGTGGCGCTGGCCGCCACCCGCCGGGGCATCAAGAGCATCGTCTGTATGCCGGACGGTGCCCCCATCATGAAGGTAGAGAACACCAAAAGCCTCGGCGCAGAGGTCTGCCTCGTGCCCGGCACCTACGACGACGCCCACGACAAGGCCGTGGAGCTGCAGCAGGAGACCGGCATGACCTTCATCCACCCCTACGACGATGAACAGGTCATCGCAGGGCAGGGCACCATCGGTCTGGAAATTCTGGACCAGCTGCCCGACGTCGATGCCGTCATCGTGCCTGTGGGCGGCGGCGGCCTCATCTCCGGCGTGGCCTTTGCCATCAAGAGCCTGAAGCCCGATGTCAAGGTCTACGGCGTTCAGGCCGAGGGTGCCCCCAGCATGTACCGTTCCCTCCACGAGCACAAATACCAGACTCTCTCCGCCGCTTCCACCTTTGCGGACGGCATTCAGGTCAAGACCCCCGGTGAGCTGACCTACAAGCTCTGCGAGGAGTATGTGGACGACATCGTGACCGTCACGGAAGACGAGACCGCTGCCGCCATCCTCTCCCTGATGGAGAACCAGAAGCTCGTCGCCGAGGGTGCCGGTGCGGTGCCGGTGGCCGCGGCCCTCTTCCACAAGCTGCCCATCGAGGGCAAAAAGGTGGTCTGCGTCGTCTCCGGCGGCAACATCGACGTCAACATCCTCAACCGCGTCATCACCCGTGGTCTGGTCATGAGCGGTCGCAAGGCCAACCTGACCATCGCGCTGGAGGACAAGCCCGGCCAGCTCAAAAAGGTGGCCGAGATCGTCTCCCGCTGCGGCAGCAACGTCGTCTCCGTCCTGCATGACGGCTCCGACCCCAACATGCCCATCTCCAGCTGCTTCCTCAAGCTGGCACTGGAGACCCGCGACCACGCCCAGATCGAACAGATCCGTCAAGAACTCACCAAGGCGGGCTTCCAGCTCGTCGCCGAGCGCGTTTGATTTTTGTAGCACCGATTTTTCCTCAAAAAGGCAGTGCCCGTCTCAATCGGGCACTGCCTTTTCGCTTGTGTTCTGTCAGATTTTATGTTATTCTGTAATTGCCGTCTCCCCCGCCCCTCCATTGGGAAGGAGGTGAAGCGCTTTGTCTGCGATTCCATCTTTCGCGCTGTCCGTCGCAGCAGGTATCGTTTCGTACTATATCTGCAAATGGCTTGACGAACAGTTCTTTATGGACGGCAAGCATTAACCCCAGCAACAAGAAGCCCCTCGGTACTGCAATACCGGGGGGCTTCTTGTATGCCTTCATGAAGCACCATGTCAGCATTCATCTTTCGCAAGCTTATTATATGCGCTTTCGAGATGTTTGTCAAGCAGACACGTCCTTTTTTATTTCTGCACGCCGCTCTCGCACTGTTCGATGAACTGCTTGGCCACGCGGGGGCTGCGGCCGCCGGCGCGGATGGCGAAGGCCTCCGCCTTGACGAGGAGCTGGTCCATCGGCATCTGGATGTTATGCTGCTTGGCCAGTTCGGTGAGGATGGCCTCGAAGCGGGCCTTTTCGGGCCGCTGGAAGGTCACGGTCAGGCCGAACCGGGCGGAAAGGCTCATCAGCTCCTGCCGGGTGTCGGCTTCGTGGATATCGTCGCCGGTGCGGTCGGTCAGGGTCTCCTTGATCAGGTGGCGGCGGTTGGAGGTAGCATAGACCGCGATGTTCTTGGCCCGGCCGCCCACGCTGCCTTCGAGGATGGCTTTCAGGGCCGCAAAGTTGTCGTCGTTGGCGGTGAAGCTCAGGTCGTCGATGAAGAGGATGAACTTGAGGGGGTTCGCCGCCAGCTTGTCCATCAGGTCGGGGATCTGATAGAGCTGATTCTTCTTCACCTCCACCAGCCGCAGCCCATCGGGTGCGAACTCGTTGGCAATGGCCTTGACGGCGCTGGACTTACCGGTGCCCGCGTCGCCATAGAGCAGGACGTTGTTGGCGGGCATCCCGGCCAGCAGGGCCTTGGTGTTGGCGATCACCTTTTCCCGCTCGCCCTCATAGCCCGGCAGCTCGGAGAGGCGCTGGGGGTCGGGGTACTTCACCGGCACCAACCGGCCATCCTCCACCGTGAAAACATGGTGCTTGGCGAACATGCCATAGCCCTTCTTCCCGGCTTCCTGCATCCGCTGGGCGTAGGCTGCCGCAAGGTCGATCTTCTTCGTCTCCCACCGGGGCAGGAAGGCCAGCTCCGGGCGCTGGCTCTGCTCGGAGTAGGCGGTCTGGAACAGCTCGTCCAGCGTCAGGCCGCACAGCTCCTGCAAAAAGTGCAGTTCACTGTCCAGCGCACTTTGCAGCACCGGCGCGATGCCGCCCGCTGCCGCCTGACGCACGCAGACCGTCTCGGTCTCCAACACGGCGTTGGAGAGGTATTCGCCCAGATTGGTGGTCTGCTCAAACAGAGCCGCTTCGAACGAAGCCACTGCGTCGCACACCGGCCCCATGCTGCGGGTACCCGCCTCCATCCGGTCGGTCAAGTCCAATAATTTGGCCACCACCGGGTCGTCCAGCAGGGCGCGGAAAATCACAAGCCCGTGGAGCCGGGCATTCCATTCACGAAGTTTCATAGCCTTTTCCCTCTTGATTTAACGAATGTACCAAAATTATACCGCTCTATGAGGTCCAGTGCAAGCCTGTGTTTAATTATCTTCATCTTTCCGGTGATTCACTTTACAAATCATTGTTTGACATCCGACCGATTTATAGTATAATTGACCCAACGTTCAAAATCGAATGGTAGATACGAAATTTGACGTATCTGAGGGATTTTTAAAAAGTGTAGAGTTGGAACAGGATAGGAAACAGGAGAGACGAGAAATGCAGTTGAATGGTTCTCAGATTTTTGTGGAAGTTCTCTGCGAGCAGGGGGTGGACACCCTCTTCGGGTACCCCGGCGGCGCAGTGCTGAACCTTTACGATGAGCTGTACAAGAACGCCGACCGCATCACCCATGTGCTGACCGCCCACGAGCAGGGTGCAGCCCATGCAGCCGACGGCTACGCGCGTGCCACCGGCCGCACCGGTGTGGTGCTGGCCACCAGCGGTCCGGGCGCGACCAACCTTGTCACCGGCATCGCCACCGCTTACATGGACTCGGTGCCCATGGTCGCCTTTACCGGCAACATCCCCACGGCGGGCCTCGGCACGGACGGCTTTCAGGAAGCCTACATCGAGGGCATCACGATGCCCATCACCAAGCATAATTTCACGGTGCGCAAGGTCGAGGACCTCGCCGACACCATGCGCGCGGCCTTCCGCATCGCCCAGAGCGGCCGCAAGGGTCCCGTCCTCGTGGACATCCCCAAGGACGTGACCGCCGCCGTCTGCGAGTTCACCCCCAAGCAGCCGGAGAAGATCCGCACCGTGACCACCTACAACGCCGAACAGGTGAAGTGGGCCGCCGACATCATCAACGCGGCGGAGCGCCCGCTGGTCTACTTCGGCGGCGGCGTGCGGAGCGCAGCCTCCTGCCAGCCCCTGCGGGATCTGATCCACAAGGCTGAGATCCCCGCCACCTACACCCTGATGGCGGCGGGCGTCGTACCCTACGGTGACCCAATGAACATCGGCATGATCGGTATGCACGGCTGCTACACCGCGAACCGGGCCGTGGCCGACTGCGATGTTCTCATCGCACTGGGCACCCGTTTCTCGGACCGTGTGGCCCTGAACCCCAAGACCTTTGCGAAAAACGCCACCATCATCCAGATCGACATCGACCCCAGTGAGCTGGGCAAGAACGTGGATGTGGACCTCGCCATTTCCGGCGATGCCGCCTATGTGCTGGGCGGGATGCTCCCCCTCATCGAGGAGAAGAAGCACCCCGACTGGATGAAGATGATCCACGAGTGGCAGGCGCAGGATTACCACCCGGTGTCCGACGCTTCCCGCCTGATGCCCCATCAGGTCATCGGCGAGGTATGCAATCAGTGCGGCCCGGAGGCCGTCTACGTCACCGACGTGGGCCAGCACCAGATGTGGGCCGCCCAGTACATCCGCCACGCCAAGAGCCGCGGCTTCATCACCAGCGGCGGCCTCGGCACCATGGGCTTCGGCTATGGTGCCGCCATCGGTGCCCAGATGGCACTGGGCCGCGACCAGCGGGTCGTGATGTTCACGGGCGACGGTTCCTTCCACATGAACCTGAACGAAGCCTGCACCGCCGTCAGCTATGAGCTGCCCATCATCACGGTCATCTTCAACAATCAGGTGCTGGGCATGGTCCGCCAGTGGCAGACCGCCTTCTACGGCAAGCGCTTCTCCCAGACCGACCCCCACCGCAAGACGGATTTCGTCAAGCTGGCCGAGGGCTTCGGGCTGAAGGGCTACCGCTGCACCAATCTCGCCGAGTTCCAGACCGCCTTTGCCGAGGCGCTGAAGAACAAGGGCCCCACATGGATCGAGTGCATGATCGACAAGGACGAAAAGGTCCTGCCCATGATCCCCGGCGGCGGCGACATCAACGATATCATCATGAAGTGAGGAGGAACGCACCATGGAATCCAAACGCAGAGTCATCAGTCTGCTGGTGGACAACCAGAGCGGCGTTCTGGCCCGCGTGTCCAGCCTGTTCTGCCGCCGCGGCTTCAACATCGACAGCCTGACCGTCTCGGCCACCAATGACCCCACCGTCAGCCGCATCACGGTCACGGTGTCCGGCACCGATAAGGAGCTGAACCAGCTCATCCTCCAGACCGAGCGGCTGGAAGTCACCCGTCAGGTCTTCGTCCTCGACAGTGAGAACGCTTTGCAGCGGGAGCTGCTGCTGCTCAAGGTCGCGTGCGACGTCCACACCCGCACCGAGCTGCGGGAGATCGGCAGCATCTATAAGGCCAAGATCATCGACCTGTCCCCGGACAGCATGGTCTTCGAGCTGATCGGCAAGCCCGAAAAGCTGGACGCGTTCTTAAAGATGTTCGCGGATTACACCATCCTCGAACTCTGCCGCACCGGCGTCACCGCACTGGAACGCGGCGGGATGCACCAGCACATGCAGAAGCCCCCGCAGGAAGTGCGGGATGCGCAGCTGCCCCTGCCCGGCACGAAGTGCCATTAAAGCTCCTTCCGTCAAAAACCTCTCCGTCAATGCTTCGCATTGCCACCTCCCCTAATAGGGGAGGCCTTGGCAGCCGGGTAAAGCTTGCTGGATACGCCAGAGGCTCTCCTACTAGGAGAGCTGTCGAGCGCAAGCGAGACTGAGAGGTTGTACGAAGACGGACCTACAAATCAAACTGTTTTATTGAAAATTAACTATATATAAAAGCAAAAGGAGAACAACTACCATGGCTATCAAGAAGTACTATGATTCCGACTGCAACCTCGGCGTGCTGGACGGCAAGACCGTCGCCGTCATCGGCTTCGGCAGTCAGGGCCACGCCCATTCCGAGAACCTCGCTGAGAGCGGCGTCAACGTTGTCGTCGGTCTGCGCAAGGGTTCCGCTCACTGGGAGAAGGCTTCCGAGTTTGCTGCCACCCACGACAACTTCAAGGTCATGGAAGTCGAAGAGGCTGCCAAGGCTGGCGATGTGGTCATGATGCTGGTCCCCGATGAGCTGTGCGCCGACATCTACAACAAGCAGATTGCTCCCTACATGACCGAGGGCAAGGCTCTGGCCTTTGCACACGGCTTCAACATCCACTTCAAGACCATCACCGCTCCCAAGAACGTGGACGTCATCATGATCGCTCCCAAGGGCCCCGGCCACATCGTCCGCCGCCTGTACACCGAGGGCGAGGGCTGCCCCTCTCTGATCTGCGTGGAGCAGGACTACACCGGTAAGGCCAAGGACATCGCTCTGGCTTATGCTTCCGGCATCGGCGCAGGCCGTGCAGGCATCCTGCAGACCACCTTCAAGGAGGAGACCGAGACCGACCTGTTCGGCGAGCAGGCAGTTCTGTGCGGCGGTGTCTCCGAGCTGATCCACGCAGGCTTCGATACGCTGGTGGAGGCCGGTTACGAGCCCGAGATGGCCTACTTTGAGACCTGCCACGAGATGAAGCTGATCGTTGACCTGATCAACGAGGGCGGCTTCTCCAAGATGCGTTACTCCATCTCCAACACCGCAGAGTACGGCGACTACCGCACCGGCAAGCGCCTGATCACCGCCGAGACCCGCAAGGAGATGAAGAAGGTCCTGACCGAGATTCAGGACGGCACCTTCGCCTCCGAGTTTCTGACCGAGATGAGCCCCAACGGCGGCCGCAAGGTCCACTTCCTCGCAAAGCGCCGCATGGAAGCAGAGCTGCCCATCGAGAAGGTCGGCGCAGAGCTGCGCAGCATGATGAGCTGGCTGAAGAAGTAAGTTTTTTGAAATCGACCCGTGCCAGCGTGGTATTTTGTGCCCCGCTGGCACTTTTGCATCAGGAGGAAAAGAGAGACCATGAGAAGTGACAATGTGACCAAAGGCTCGGAGCGCGCGCCGAACCGCAGCCTGTTTTACGCTTTGGGCTACACCCCGGAAGAGCTGGACCGCCCGCTGATCGGCGTGGTATCCGCCTACAGTGAGATCGTCCCCGGCCACATGAATCTGGACAAGATCGCCGATGCGGTCAAGGCCGGTGTCCAGATGGCGGGCGGCACCCCCATCCTCATCCCCGCCATCGGCGTCTGCGACGGCATCGCCATGGGCCATGTGGGCATGAAGTACAGCCTCGCCTCCCGTGAGCTGATCTGCGACAGCGTGGAGACCATGCTGATGGCACACCAGTTGGACGGCCTCGTCCTCGTGCCCAACTGCGATAAGATCGTGCCCGGCATGGTCATGGCGGCAGTCCGAATGGATGTGCCCGCCGTGGTCTGCTCCGGCGGCCCGATGCTGGCCGGCACCTACGGCGGCGAGGAAGTCAGCCTTTCCAAGATGTTCGAGGCCGTGGGCGCTTATAAGGCCGGTATGATCACCGACGAGCAGCTGGAAGACTGCACCTGCAACTGCTGCCCCAGCTGCGGCAGCTGCTCCGGCATGTACACCGCCAACAGCATGAACTGCCTGTGCGAGGCCATTGGCATCGCTCTGCCCGGCAACGGCACCATCCCCGCTGTCTACTCCAAGCGCTTGCAGCTGGCCAAGCACGCCGGTATGGCCATCATGGACATGGTGAACAAGGGCATCACCGCCCGCCAGATCATCAACGAGCGCTCCATCCGCAACGCTCTGACCTGCGATATGGCGCTGGGCTGCTCCACCAATACCGTCCTGCACCTGCTGGCCATCGCCTATGAGGCGGGCGTGCCCATCGACCTGAAGCTCTTCAACGAGATCAGCGCCAAGACCCCGAACCTGTGCCATCTGGCCCCTGCCGGCCCGACCCACATGCCCGACCTCTACGCTGCGGGCGGCATCCCCGCCGTTCAGGCCGAGCTGGCCAAGAAGGGGCTGCTGGACCTCGACGTTCCCACCGTCACCGGCAAGACGCTGGGTGAGAACATCAAGGGGGCCCGCATCCTCAACGACAAGGCCATCCGCCCCATCGAGAACCCCTACTCCTCCACCGGCGGCTTGCAGATCCTGTGGGGCAACATCGCCCCGGACGGGTGCGTGGTCAAGCGCAGCGCCGTGGCCCCGGAGATGCAGGAGCACTCCGGCCCGGCCCGCGTCTTCAACAGCGAGGAGACGGCCATTGCGGCCATCTACGCGGGCCAGATCGTCCCCGGCGACGTGGTGGTCATCCGCTACGAAGGCCCCAAGGGCGGCCCCGGTATGCGTGAGATGCTGAACCCCACCTCCGCGCTGGCTGGTATGAAGCTGGACAAAACCGTGGCCCTCATCACCGACGGCCGCTTCTCCGGCGCATCCCGCGGCGCGGCCATCGGCCACGTCAGCCCCGAAGCCGCTTCCGGCGGCCCCATCGGCCTGATCGAGGAGGGCGATATCATCCACATTGATATCCCCAACGCCAGCATCACGTTGGAAGTTTCGGACGAGGTCCTCGCCGAACGCAAGGCCAAGTATGTGGCCCCGGAGCCCAACATCAAGACCGGCTGGCTCAGCCGCTACGCCCGTATGGTCACCAGCGCAAATCTCGGCGCGGTGCTGAAGTAAAAAACGATCCAAAAGAAGGCTCGCAGCCACGGGCCTTCTTTTTTTCGTCCCAAAGCGCCTTGATAAGTCATACTCATCCAAGAAAATTTGAAGAAATCATGAATTTTCTGTGTTTCTTAGATGGACAACTGCAACGTTTTCGGGTACAATGGGAGCTGTTCTTTCCGTCCGTTTTCCCACGCGGCGGATTTTTTCATCACATCACAGGAGGAACTTTCATGTTAGAAAAGATCTTTCACCTGAAAGAAAACCACACCGATGTCAAGACCGAGCTCATGGCAGGTATCACCACCTTCATGACCATGGCCTACATCCTTGCGGTCAACCCCAGCATCCTGTCGGCTTCCGGCATGGACGCCAACGCCGTCCTGATCGCCACCTCGCTGGCATCCTTTGTCGGCACGGCTCTGATGGCGCTGCTGGCCAACTATCCGTTTGCTCTGGCCCCCGGCATGGGCCTGAACGCCTACTTCTCCTACACGGTCGTCCTGACCATGGGCTACAGCTGGCAGCTGGCCCTGATGGCCGTCTTCGTCGAGGGCATCATCTTCATCGTCCTGAGCCTGACCAGTGTGCGTGAGGCCATCTTCAACGCCATCCCCATGACCCTGAAGAGCGCCGTCAGCGTCGGCATCGGCCTGTTCGTGGCCTTCGTCGGTCTGCAGAACGCCAAGCTCATCGTCAACAGCGACTCCACCCTCGTCACCTACCAGCACTTCAAGGGCGAGACCTTCCACAGCATCGGTGTGGGCGCCATCCTCGCTCTGGTGGGCGTGCTCATCACCGCCGTTCTGCTGGTCAAGAAGGTCAAGGGCGGCATCCTGTACGGCATCCTGATCACTTGGGTGCTGGGCATCCTCTGCGAGCTGACCGGCATCTACATCCCGAACGCCGATGCGGGCATGTACTCCGTCATCCCCACCTCTTTCATCAGCTTTGACTTCTCCGCGCTGGGCAAGACCTTCGGTCAAGTCTTCAAGACCGATTTCTCCGGTGTTGGCATCCTGAACTTCTTCGCCGTTATGTTCTCCTTCCTGTTCGTGGACCTGTTCGACACGCTGGGCACCCTGATCGGTGTGGCGTCCAAGGCCGACATGCTGGATGAGGACGGCAAGCTGCCCCACATCAAGGGCGCGCTGATGGCCGACTCCATCGCCACCTGCGCCGGTGCTGTGCTGGGCACTTCCACCACCACCACCTTCGTCGAGAGCGCTTCCGGCGTCACCGAGGGCGGCCGCACCGGCCTGACCTCCATGACCACCGGTGTGCTGTTCCTGCTGGCTGTGGTCTTCAGCCCCCTGTTCCTGACCATTCCCAGCTTCGCCACCGCTCCGGCCCTGATCATCGTCGGCTTCTACATGATGGGTTCCGCCCTGAAGATCGAGTTCGACGACCCGGCTGAGGGCATCCCCGCCTTCCTGACCATCCTTGCCATGCCCACTGCATACAGCATCTCCGAGGGTATCGCCATCGGCGTCATCTCTTGGACCCTGCTCAACCTCATCACCGGCAAGGCCAAGGAGAAGAAGATCAGCCCCCTCATGTATATCCTGACCGTGCTGTTCATCCTCAAGTACGTGCTGCTGTAAAAGAACAGCTCTTATAGGCAACAAAAATGGATGCTGCGTTTGATCGCAGCATCCATTTTTTGTTTCTATGCGGCAGATGCACTTCCGGCGTTTTTACCGTAGTTCAACCGCCGAACAGGCCGAAAAAGCTGGTGTGCGTCATGCCCAGCACCAAAAACAGGAGAATGAGGGCAAACAGCACCCCGATGATGATGTCCATCTGGTGCACGGTCAGCGGGAATTTGTCGTAGAGCTTCTCTTTCGGGTTCACGAAGTTCGGGTCGTTGTTGTTGAGGAAGCTTTTCTTGCCCTCCTCGCCCCGCTCCTTGGCGGCGGCGAACTCGGCCTGTTCCTTTTCGAGCTGGGCCTCCCGCTCGGCCAGCAGCGCCTCGCGCCGGGCCAGCTCGGCTTCTTTTTCGTTCAGTTCGGACATAATCGTTCTCCTTGGCTTTTTCTTCTATTATAACAAAGTGGGCCGCCCGCTGCAACGAGCGGGCGGCCCGATAGGCGCTCTCTTTTTCAGGGATCACTTCTTCGCGAGGTACTTGCGGATATCGATGGCGACAGCCACGATGATGACAAGGCCCTGCACGATGTAGGTGTAGGAGGAGTTGACGTTCATGAACTGCAGAGCGACCTTCATCAGCTCAAAGACCAGAACGCCGACCAGAATGCCGGGGACGGTGCCGACACCGCCGGTGGTGGAAACGCCGCCGATGGTAGAAGCTGCGATAGCGTCCAGCTCATAGCCCATTGCAGTGTTGACGGATGCGCCGCCGGACTTTGCAGCCAGCAGGCAGCCTGCCAGACCGAACATGCAGGAGGCCAGAATGTAGATGCGGATCTTGGTGGCGTAAACGTTGACACCGGCCACCTCAGCAGCAGCCTCGTTGCCGCCGATGGCGTACATGTACTTGCCGTGGCGGGTCTTGTTGTACAGGAACCAGAAGCAGACGGCCACGATCAGGGCGATCCAGATCAGAACGGGGATGCCGATGATGGTGTTGGAGGCCAGAGAGGTGAAGTTCTTGTTCAGGGAGCCGATGGGGGTACCGCCAGTGTAGACGAGGCAGATACCGTAGACGACCTGCTGCATACCCAAGGTAGCGATGAAGGGCTGGACCTTCAGGTAGCTGACGACCAGACCGTTGCACAGACCCACGATGGCGCAGATGGCGATGACCAGAATGAAGACCACCGGGGTGGGCAGGGTGGGCAGGTTGGGATAGAACTTACCAGCAGCGCCCTCGGTCTGCGCAAAGATGCAGGCGAGGCAGGCTGCGAAACCGGCCAGACGGCCAGCGGACAGGTCGTTGCCGGTGGTGATCAAACAGCCGGAGATGCCCAGCGCGATGATGTAGCGGATGGACACGTTCTTGAACAGGTTGACAAGGTTCGCAACAGCGAAGAAGTTGGGGTGGATGATGCCGACGATCAGAGACACCGCGAGCATCAGGACGATAATGGCGTTGTTGCCCAGCCATTTCTTTACGGATTTACCCGTTAATTTCTTGGTAGCTTCCACAATAGACAGCCTCCTTGTTTATTGATTGGCCGCTGCCGTTTCGGGCGCGGTCTCAAACTGGGTCGCCAGAGCCATGATGTTCTCTTGGGTGGCGTCCTTGCCGTCGATGAAGCCGGTGATGCGGCCATCGCACATGACCATGACACGGTTGGACATACCGATGATCTCGCTCATTTCGGAGGAGATCATGATGATGCTCTTGCCCTGCTTGGCCAGGTCGGCGATGATGCAGTAGATCTCGTACTTTGCGCCGACGTCGATGCCTCGGGTGGGCTCGTCCAGAATGAGGACATCGGGGTTGTTGGCCAGCCAGCGGGCGATCAGCACCTTCTGCTGGTTGCCGCCGGAAAGGCTCTTGATGGCGGTCTTGGGGCTGGGCACCTTGATGGCCATCTTCTCTTTATTGGTGGCGACCAGATCGAGGATCTTCTTATCGTCCAGCATGATGGGGCCCTTGCGCAGAGCGTCCAACGACGCAATGGAGATGTTGTCGGCCACGCTCAGCACGCCCATGATGCCGGTGGCGCGGCGGTCTTCCGTCAGCAGAGCCACGCTCTTATGGATGGCGTCGCGGGGCTGCTTGATGTTGACCTCTTCGCCCTTGATCCAGACCCTGCCGGTGGTGTGAGCACGCAGACCGAAGATGCCTTCCATCAATTCGGTGCGCTGTGCACCGACCAGACCGGCTACGCCGAGGATCTCGCCCTTCTTCAGCTCGAAGCTGCAATGGCGGAAGGAACGCGGATGGATGGAGGTGAAGTCCTCCACCTTCATCATGACCTCGTCGGAGGGGTGGTTCTCCAGCGGCGGGAACAGATTGGACAGCTCACGACCGACCATCTTGGCGATGATCTGTTCCTTGGTCATGTTGGCAACGTCCCACTTGCCGATGTAGTGGCCGTCCCGCATGATGGTAACTTCGTCAGCAATGACCTTGATCTCGTCCATCTTATGACTGATGTAGACCAGCGCAACGCCCTGATCCTTCAGCTCACGCATGATGCGGAACAGCGATTCGACCTCGTTGGCGGTCAGCGAGGAAGTAGGCTCGTCCAAGATCAGCACCTTACAGTTGGCGGAAACAGCCTTGGCGATTTCCACCATCTGCATCTGAGCGATGCTCAGGCTGCCCAGCTTTGCATGGGAGTTGATGTCCAGCTTCAGCTTCTTCAGCAGGTCATCGGTATCTTTGTACATTTTGGCGTGATCCACAATGGTGATGGGACCCGCCTTCTTGGTGGGGTAGCGGCCCAGCCAGATGTTCTCGGCCACGGTACGGGCCGGGATGGGCTGCAGCTCCTGATGCACCATCGCGATGCCGCGGTTCAGCGCTTCTAGCGGGTTCGGGATGGTAACTTTTTGGCCTTCGTATTCGATCTCGCCCTCGTCCATCTTGTAAATGCCGAACATGCACTTCATCAAAGTGGACTTACCAGCGCCGTTTTCGCCCATCAGGGCCATGACCTTGCCGGGGCGAAGCTCCAACTGTGCGTGGTCCAGCGCTTTGACGCCGGGGAAGGTCTTGACCACGCCTTTCATTACCAGACGGTATTCTGACATTCCGCAGAGCCTCCTTGTCGTTCAAACTAAGGCACCATGAGCCCTTACTAAAATAAGGCGCGTGCGCCGAGAAACCTCTCGCACGCACGCGCTTTTTAGCTTTTATCAAGCTTAGGTCTCACTGCGTACCTTGCAACCGTGAGTGATTTTCGGTCAGGATCAGAGGTACTGAGAAGCGTTCTCGGTGGTGACCTTGACGTAATCGACCCAGTAATACTCTTCGACGTCCTTGCCATCAACGAACAGCTTGGTAGCGTCGGCAGCTGCGGTAGCCTGACCCACGTCGTCGTTCAGAACGGTACCGGTCATCTTGCCATCAACGACATTCTGGACAGCTTCCTTCAGTGCGTCAACACCGACCAGATAGATGTCCTCGCCGACCTTGCGGCCAGCCTGCTCGATGGACTGCAGAGCGCCCAGAGCCATTGCATCGTTGTTGCAGAACACAACTTCGATCTTCTCGCCGTACTGTGCCAGAGCGTTTGCAACGTCCTGCTGTGCGGTGGTCTGATCCCAGTTGTCCAGATACTCGTACAGGCACTCGACTTCCTTGCCGGCGTCGGTCAGAGCCTTGATGGAGTACTCGGTGCGGTACTGAGCATCGATGTTCTCGGGGTCGCCCTTGCACATGATGTAGGTGATCTTGCCGTCGCCGTTGATATCGCCCTGAGTCTCGGTCTCGAGGATCAGCTCGCCCTGATAAGTACCGGACTGACGTGCGTCAGCACCAACGTAGCAGCACTTGCCCTTGTAGGAATCCAGAACGCTCTCCTCGGGCTCACGGTTGATGAACACGATGGGGGTGCCGGAGGGAGAAACGGTGTCAACGATGGTCTGAGCGGAAGTGGTCTGGACGGGGTTGATGACCAGCACGTCCACGCCCTGCTGCAGGAAGGTGTTGATCTGCTCGGTCTGGGTGTTCTGGTCGTTCTTGCCGTCCATGATGGTGACGGAGTAGCCCATGTCCTTCAGGTACTCTTCCAGATCGGTGCGGTACAGGGTCATGAAGTTATCAGCGAACTGATAGATGCAGACGCCAACGTTTGCGCTGCCGGTAGAAGCGGCTGCGGAAGAAGCAGCCACAGAGGAAGCAGCAGTAGAGGAGGCAGCGGTGGAGCTGGAGGAGCCGCCGCAGGCGGTCAGAACGCCAGCAGCACCCACAACAGCGGAAGCCTTCATGAAGTCACGACGCGAAATCATTTTCATAACATTATTCTCCTTCATTCGCATATCACAGCAAATTTCCGAAACGCATCAAACCGCACGTTTCGGGATTCTGTTTGTATTATAACCGTCTGCCGGGCAGTTCGCAATAGAACAAATCCACAAGATTCCGCAAAGTCTTTTGTGCACTCCTCACAATTTCACCTGTTGTATGCAAGATCGTTTTTCATATCAAGCACAATTTCCGTCGAAATTGCAACATGCGTCCAAATATCCACCAAAAATCCATAAAGTCTGTCAAAGGGGTTACAGCATCCGGCGTTTTCTGCAACAAATGTGTCAAAACAGAAAAAGACCCGCTTCGCCTTTTTGCACGAACTGTGCGCACCAAAAGGACAAAATGAGTCTTTTTTTCATTTCTGCTTTCCGCAGTTATTTTTCTTTATGTTCCCGGCGGTAGCGGGTGGGGGTGACGCCAAGGGTCTTTTTGAAGATCTTGGTGAAATAGTTCACGTCCAGAATGCCCACTTCCTCGGCCACAGCGGCAATGGCATGGCTGCTCTGCTCCAGCAGCTGTGCAGCCCGGTTGACCCTCTGGGTGTTGATATAGTCGATGAGGGTGGTGCCGGCCTCCTGCTTGAACAGCGCCGACAGGTAGGACGGGCTGATGAAGCACATGGCGGCAAGGCTCTTGAGTGTCAGCGGCTCGGCGACATTCAGGTTGATGTAGTTCATCACCTTCTGGACAGCGGGCGAGTATTCCTTCAGCGAGTAGCGGCGGACATAGGCGCAGTAATCCCGCACCATCTGCCACATCAGCTCTTCAGGCACCTCGTCGGCCTCCTCAATGATCCGGGCATACTTGCTGGAAATGGCGTCAATATAATAAGGGTGCACTTTGCTGGGTTCGATGGCCTTCCGCAGCAGGGTGTTGAAGACGATCATCCGGTTTTTCTGCTGGTAGAGCGAGCCCTCGAACCGTCCGCCGTAGGTGAAGCGGGAGTGCTGGTGCATCGCCTCGACGGCGGCTTCCTCGTCGCCGCGGCTCACGGCTTCGAGAATGCGGTTCTCCGACTCGTACCTCTGCTCCAGCATCGAGATGGGGATGTCCTTCTGGAACTTGGGTTCGTTGAAATAGCGGATATCCGGCAGGAACTGGAAGGGCAGGAACTCCTTCATCTGCCTCACCTTCAGCTCGTCCTCGTCGAACATCATCCCGACAAGGACCCGGATGGTGGAGTAAAAATCGTTGGCTCCCAGCACCTTGACGCCGTTGTAGTATTCCTGCACGGCGCTCTCCCCTGCCACGCCCAGATGGCGCTTGCCCCACTTGCGGGACTTTTCGCTCCGCTGGCCGAAGGTCCACGGCCCCACGAGGAAGACCGTGTTCTCCTCGTCCGGGATGCGGAAGAGGGCGAAGTGGAGTTCAAACGTTCCCTCCACGAAGAGCAGCGTCTGCTCCGGGGTGTTGTCCAGCAGCAGTTGGCCGAACTCCTGCCAGTCGAACTGCGGGTCCAGCGAACGGCGCAGACCGTAATCGAACTCGTCCAGCCCCTCAAAAGGCGGTGTCACCCGCCGGGTGGGGATGTTCTGGGCTGCCGCCAGCTTCGTGAGCACCTGTAATGGATCGACCCGCATCGTCTTCACCGCTCCTTTTCTCACCTGTTTTCTGCTGGTACATCATCTAATATACCAGTATACAGTATTTTTGCGGGAGAAACAAGTGGTAGATATAGAAAAATGCCCCGCTGCCCTAGACAGCGGAGCACTCTATTTTACGGTTTTTCGAAACTTTGTTCAGGCAGTACGATCAAAACCGACCTGCCAAGGGCTCCCCCTCCGGGGGAGCTGGCGCGAAGCGCCTGAGAGGGTTATTTATTGCGGCGGGCTGCCAGCTCAGCCACATTTTCCTCGACCTTTTTCTTGTTCAGCGGGTAGAGGAAGGCCAGTGCCAGCACGATGCAGACAAAGCCGATGATGGGGGCGATGCAGGCCATATTGAAGATGCCGCGGGTGACGGCAGGATCGAAGGCCGTTGCTTCGGTGTAGCCGATGATGCCCAGCAGAGCACCCACCAGACCAGAGGAGAACGCCTGACCCAGCTTCCGGGCGAAGGAGTAGACGGAGTAGATGGTGCCGTCCTCACGCACACCGTTGCGGACCTCGGCGTCATCGATGACGTCGGTGATCATCGCCCAGATGATCGTGTTGAAGAAGCCCATGCCGATGTTGGCCAGAATGTAGCAAGCTACAAAGCCCCAGACGCTTGCCGGGCGCCAGATCAGGCAGACCAGCCAGACCAGAGCGGAGATGATGCTGGAACCCATAGCCAGCTCCTTCTTACCAAACTTGGCAGACAGCTTGGAAGCAAAGGGTGCACAGACCACCAGCATGACCACCGTGCCCAGCAGACTTGCGGTGGACTGGGCTGCGGCGCTGCCGTAGACGTTGGGGTAAACGTAACCGGCAAGGCTCATGACGGTCAACTGGCTCAGCAGCACGAAGATGGCAGCCACAATGATGCCCAGCAGGGCCTTGTTGGTGAAGATGCTCTTGAAGATGGCGGAAGCGCTGATCTTCTGATTGCTTGCGGGCACTTCCACGCGCTCGCTCGTCAGCTTGAAGCAGACGATGTAGCACAGAATGGCGCAGATGGAGAAGACGCCCGCAATGATGGTCATGCGGGAGCCGGACATGACGGTCTTGCCGTCCACGACCACATAGGCCACCATAGGAGTTGCCACGCCGATGACCATGTTGGCCAGCGTAGAGCCGATGGTGCGCCAAGTGGACAGATCGGCGCGGTCCTTCGGGTCAGAGGAAATGGCGGAAGCCATGGAGCCGTAGGGGATGTTGATGGAGGTGTAGAAGATGGAACCCCACAGGATGTAGGTGACGAACAGCCATGCCACCTTGAAACCGTAAGGCATCCCGGCCAGACCGGACTGATAGATCAGGAAGGACGCGATGGCCACAGGGCCGCACATCCGCTTGATCCACGGGCGGAACTTGCCGTCCTTGTTGGGCTTGGAGTGGTCCACGATCTGACCCATGCCCACATCGGTGAACGCATCCACAAAACGGGCGATCATCATCACCATGCCAACGATGGCGGCGTTGACGCCCATGACGTCGGTGTAGAACTTCATCAGGAAGCTCGACGAAAGCAGGAAGGTGAAGTCGTTGCCGAAATCACCGAACATGTAGCCGACCTTGTCCTTCATGCCGAAGGGTGCGGCTTTCTTCATCTCATTTGCCATTGGTTTCTCCTTAACTAAAACTCGCGGTCGTTCGGAACACAGTGAAACATGGTTCGCTGTATTCATTCTGATATACTAGTATTATGACAAAGATTTAGCAATCATCGTTAGAAGAATTTTTAGGTGAAATCGTAAAATCTTACGGTTATTCTTTGTGCAATTTCACGGCTTTTTCACAAATTCTATAGAGTTTCTTTCGTATCCTTCTTCCGAGACGGTACAGTTCACCAGTTTCTTTTCAGACCCCGCGATCTATAATAGGTATTCTGCCCAGAAAGAGCCCAATTTACCTGAAAAAAGTCTGGATTTATTGCAAATTTGTTCTATTCCCTTTTCGAAAAATCTGTCATACTGGTATCAGAAGACAATGATTGCTCCAAACCTCTCCGTCCATGCTTCTGCCACCTCCCCCAGCAGGGAAGATGGCAAGCCGTAGGTGAGGCTGATAGGTTGAAGTGCGATCCCGAAAAACTTTCGTATGACGAGAAAGAGGTTTTTGCAATGAACAACAAGTCCCTGCTGTACCCTGTCGTTTCCACCTCCCGCCGCGTCGTCAGCCTTGACGGCATGTGGCGCTTCAGCTTCGATGCCAAGAGCGAAGGCGTTGAGGCCAACTGGGCCAACGGTCTGCCGGAGTCCATCTCCATGCCCGTTCCTGCATCCTTCTGCGATTTCTTCACCGACAAGGAGTCCCGCGAGTACTGCGGCGATTTCTGGTACGAGACCGACTTCTTCGTGCCCGGCGAGTGGAGCGGCAAGGACATCGCCATCCGCTTCGGCTCCGCTACCCACCACGCCCGCGTCTTCGTCAACGGCGTGGAAGTGGCGCAGCACGAGGGCGGCTTCCTGCCCTTCGACGCGGTCGTCACCGACATCGTCCGCTACAACCAGTTCAACAAGCTCAGCGTCCTGCTGAACAACGAGCTGAACGAGCACATGCTGCCCGCCGGCAACACCACCGTCCTGTCCAACGGCAAGAAGGTCGCCGCCCCCTACTTTGACTTCTACAACTACGCCGGCATCCACCGCCCGGTCAAGCTGATGGCTCTGCCCACCGAGCGTATCCTCGACTACTCCGTGAAGCACCGCCTGACTGCCGAGGGCGCTGAGGTCGATTACACCGTCACCACCAACGGCGACCACGAAGTCACCGTCGAGCTGTACGACGGCACCACCAAGGTCGCTGAGGCCACCGGCAAGAAAGGCACCCTCGTCGTCAAGGACGCAAAGCTGTGGAACGTCCACGCTGCTTACCTGTACAATATCGTCATCCGCATCCACGACGGCAGCGCCGTGGTCGATGAATACACCGAGAAGGTCGGCATCCGCACCTTCGAGATCAAGGACGGCCATTTCCTGCTGAACGGCAAGCCCGTCTATCTGCGCGGCTTCGGCAAGCACGAGGACGCCGATATCCGCGGCCGCGGCCTCGACCTCGCCACCGTCAAGCGTGACTACGAGCTGATGAAGTGGATCGGTGCCAACTGCTTCCGCACCAGCCACTACCCCTACGCCGAGGAGCTGTACCAGATGGCTGATGAAGAGGGCTTCCTGATCATCGACGAAGTCCCCGCTGTCGGCTTCATGGAGAGCACCATGAACTTCCTCGCCGCCAATCAGGGCAACGGCAAGAAGGTCGGCTGGTTCGAGAAAGAGACCACCCCGCAGCTGCTGGCCAACCACAAGGACGCGCTGACCGATATGATCGGCCGCGACAAGAACCACGCCTCCGTCATCGCATGGAGCATCCTGAACGAGCCCCAGTGCACCAGCGAGGGCACCGAAGCTTACTTCAAGACCCTGTTCGATCTGGCTCACGAGCTCGACCCCCAGAAGCGCCCCCGCACCTACGCCGTCGTCATGATGAGCCTGCCCAACAACAGCAAGGGCCAGCAGTTCGCTGACTTCATCAGCCTGAACCGCTACTACGGCTGGTACGTCATGGGCGGCATGGGCATCGTGGACGCCGAGGCCGCCTTCCGCAAGGAGATGAACGGCTGGGCACAGGTCCTGAACGGCCGCCCGATGATCTTCACCGAGTACGGTGCCGACACCATGCCCTCCGAGCACAAGCTGCCCAGCGTCATGTGGAGTCAGGAGTACCAGAACGAGTACCTCGACATGAACCACAACGTCTTCGACAGCTACGACTTCGTGCAGGGCGAGCTGGTCTGGAACTTCGCAGACTTCCAGACCACCGAGGGCATCCTGCGCGTCAACGGCAACAAGAAGGGCATCTTCACCCGTCAGCGTCAGCCGAAGGACGCCGCCTTCCTCTTCCGCGCCCGCTGGACCAGCCTGCCGCTGGATTACAAGGGCAATCAGTAATCGCGTTTTCTCTCCAACCTTCTCATAACATGGAAAATCCCCTCCCGGCCGGTATGAAATGAATCCCAAAAGTTAGACAAAAATTGAATTAAGCCGCTCCAACGGTCT
>ERZ1026876.411-NODE-411-length-25772-cov-11.340514_pt1 | contig 25772 bp, 26 predicted proteins | sample MGYA00380168_ERZ1026876 | MGnify/ENA primary metagenome ERZ1026876 (study PRJEB33269, sample SAMEA4719804) | human gut metagenome | biome: human-associated habitat; feature: organic feature; material: feces | place: Cameroon | collected 2013-10 ... | reverse complement strand
AAAATATTTTTATGTATATATCTTGTAATAATTATAGCCGGAGTTGTCATCTTTGAAAACATCGGTTTTTCCGGCGGCGGTCTTGAAAAAAATGCTCACACTGTCAGCAATTCTGAAACCCAGCCCGCTGCTGTTAAAGATACAAGTTCAGAAACTATATCTAAAACAACACCTGCTGCAACAGTTAAAGAAACTGCTTTCTCACAGGATGTAACAAAACAGGAGACTACAGCTGTAACCGAAACTCAGACAGCAAATTCAGAAACTGCAGTTTCTGAAACAGCGAGCGAATTTTCAGAATCAGAAACTATCCCAACTGAGCCGGAAACTATCCAGACTGAAGCTGAAATCACACAGACTGCCACAGTTTCCAAGCCTTCATATACATTTGCAAATGGACGCATAACCAATACATCTGCTCTTAAAAGCTACCATGTGACAGGTGCTTCTTATGTTAATATGCATAAAGACAAAAACGGCAGCCACTCCTTTGCAGTTGTGCCAGGAGGGACTACCGGTTCTATATTATCTGTTGGTGCTTATTACACCCTTATTGATTATAATGGTACAAGCGGTTATGTATACAATTCATACCTTGAAGTGTATTAGAATTAAAACAATACAAAGCTGAGTGCAATAACTGCTATACCAAGAATTATTCTGTACACACCAAACACCTTGAAATCATGCTTCTTGATGTATCCCATAAGGAACTTGATTACGAATACTGATACAAAGAACGCCACAAGGCAGCCTACAATGAGGACAACCCACTCAGTTCCTGTCATAGCCATTCCCACGGCAGCATATTTAGCAATCTTTAAAAGACTTGCCCCGAACATTACAGGTACTGCAAGGAAAAATGTAAACTCAGCTGCAACACTTCTTGATACTCCGATTATGAGTGCTCCGATAATTGTTGCTCCCGATCTTGATGTACCCGGAAATACTGCTGCTATAAGCTGGAACAGACCTATTATTATTGCTGCCTTATAAGTTATCTCACCTATACTTCTGATTGCTGGCCTGCTGCCTTTCTTTGCATTCTCCACAACTATAAAAACTATACCCACAACGATAAGTGCAATAGCAACAGGGATTGGATGATAGAATAATTCATCTATCTTATCATCAAAAATCAATCCGACAATCGCTGCCGGAATACATGCAATGATAATCTTAATCCACATTGCAAGTGCGCCATCTTTCCATGCTGCTTTCTTACTGTCCCCAGTCTTCTTCATATAAAATGGCCACAGCTTATTCCAGAACAATATAACTACCGCCATAATTGCTCCAAGCTGGATAACTACCTGAAACATCTTATAAAAATCTGCGGATACATTAAGTTTGACTACCTGGTCAAGCAGAATCATGTGCCCTGTACTGCTTATAGGCAGCCATTCTGTAATTCCTTCGACTATACCGAAAAGAATTGCCTTTAAAATCTCTAGTAACATGACTTTCTCCTTAATATTTAATTATTATGCTTCATTCTTACCAGTAGCCTCTGCAAGTTCTCTCTTATATCTTGCAAGCTGCCCCTCTGTATTCATTATTCTTCTGCTCTGTTCAGATATTGTCTGGTTAAGCTGTTCTATTGTTTCTGTCTGGTCATCTTTTTTTCCTGCAACAGCAACCATTCCAAGACACACAATAACAAAAAGCCCTACACCTGCCATAGTACATATACTTTGTCCTATGAATATAAATATTCCGGTTCCAATAAGAATAAATAATCCAATTATTCCAAGAACAACTATCTTTAATATGTCTGATTTCTTCAAAGCATTTCCCTTCTTTCCTGAAGCATTTGCTTTGTATTATATACCACTTATGCCTTTCTGCCAAGACTAATGCCTAAGCTTTCAGCCTGTCTTATAAGTTCATTATCTACATTAACCATCTTTGTTTTACCTGCAACCTCTTCAAGTGGTATCTTAGAGAATTTTCCATCTTTGATGCATACCATATTGCCATAATCTTTTCTTAATATAAGTCCTGCAGCCTCAACTCCGATTCTTGTTGCAAGTGTTCTGTCTGATGCACTTGGAATTCCGCCGCGCTGTACATGTCCGGGTATTGTAACTCTTACTTCCTGACCGGCTTTTTTCTGCAGCTCATCACTCAACTGATACGCTACTGATGGAAATGTATATGTCTTCCTCTTTTCTTTCAGCTCTTTCTTTGACAGCTTTGCATCCTCATCTGATATTGCACCCTCAGCCATTGCGATTATAGTAAATTTCTTGCCCTGCTTTTCACGCTTTCTGATTGTATTCAACACCTCATCAACATTATATGGAATTTCAGGTATAAGTATGATATCTGCCCCTCCTGCAATTCCTGAATGAAGTGTAAGCCAGCCTGTTTTATGTCCCATAATCTCGACAATAAACACTCTGCTGTGTGAGGCTGCCGTTGTGTGGATCTCATCAATAGTTCTTGTCGCAACATCTATAGCTGACTGAAATCCAAAACTCATCTCAGTTCCTTCTATATCATTATCAATAGTCTTAGGAAGAGTAACGACATTTAACCCCTTCTGCGATAAAAGAGCCGCAGTCTTATGCGAGCCGTTTCCACCAAGCATTACCAGGCAGTCGAGTTTTAAATCCTTATAAGTCTTAATCATGCCTGCAACCTTATCGCGTCCTTCCTCATCGGGCTCATTGATATATTTAAAAGGTGTTCTGGAAGTTCCAAGAATTGTTCCTCCCTCTGTGAGAATCCCACTAAAATCCTCTTCTTTCATCAGTTTGTAATTCTTAGTAATCATTCCTTTATAACCATCAAGAAATCCGTATATTTCAACATCATTTGTATTATTATACAAAGTTTTGGCAACACCTCTCATTGCCGCATTAAGAGACTGGCAGTCTCCACCACTTGTAAGCATACCTATCTTCATACCTGTTAGCCTCCATTTTCTTAATTATTCTGCACTGGCTGCCGCTTCATAGCTTTCTTCGTATAAAGTTTCCTGTGAATCAATCTTAGAATTATTGATATGTCTGTCACAGTATACTCCATCACTATTCTGCTCTTTGCCTTTCTCATCATCCTGCATAATAAGATCAAATATGTGAATTATGCGTTCCTGACAATGCTTATCAAGCACAGGTGCAGCAACCTCAACTCGTCTCGTGGTATTTCTTGTCATAAAGTCTGCCGATGCAATATATATCTTCTGGTCATCTCCTCTTCCAAAACGATATATTCTTGAATGTTCCAGAAAACGTCCAACAACACTGACCACACGGATATTATCTGTATATCCTTTAACCCCCGGCTTTATACAGCATATTCCTCTTACTTCAAGATCTATTTTAACACCTGCCTGTGAAGCTTCAATTAATTTCTCAATAATAAGTTTGTCTGTAAGGGAATTAATCTTAACTCCAACATATCCCTCCTGACCATTCTTTGCCTTATCAATCTGCTCATCTATCATTGAAAGAATTCTGTTCTGCAGGCAGTTTGGTGCAACAAGAAGCTGGTTAGAACTATCCACCGTTTCTCCCTTCTGCAAAGCAGCAAATACTGCAGCCGCATCCGCACCTATCTCCTGATTAGCTGTAATAAGTGACAGATCGGTATATAATCTGGAAGTCTTTTCATTATAATTGCCTGTTCCTATCTGTGTTATATATGAAAATGTATTATTAACCGAACGTGTTATAAGGCATAACTTTGAGTGTACCTTATAATCACCCAGACCATATAAAAGCTGGCATCCGGCTTCTTCTAGTCTCTTAGACATTTCAATATTATTAGCCTCATCAAATCTGGCTCTCAGCTCCACAAGAACAATAACCTCTTTACCATTTTCAGCCGCTTCAATAAGAGTCTCAACTATCTTACTTCTGTCAGCAACTCTGTAAAGAGTCATCTTTATTGATACAACAGTCGGGTCACTGGCTGCTTCCTCCAGCATAGATATGAATGGTCTCATACTCTCAAATGGATATGAAAGAACAACATCCTTCTTCTCAATCTGTGGAATTATCTTTTCATTCATACTGATTTCTTTACTTGGCTGTGGAACTCTTTTCTTATAAAAAAGCTCAGGCTTATTCTTTAACACATTCTGCAGTTGGAATACAAACGACATATCCAGTGGAGTTCTCTCTTCAATCAGGTGTTTTGCACCTATTTCAAGATAATCTGTAAGCTTTTTCTTTGCTTTGTCGTTTATTTCTCTGTTTAACTGGACACATACCGGATTAAGCCTGTTTCTCTGCTTAACCATATGTTCCATCATATTCCTGTAATCAAGGTCCTCATCATCAAATGAACCAGCATCTATATCTGCATTTCTAATAACTCTCATAACTGATTTTTCCTGTATTTCATACTTCTCATACAGCTTTGATACAAAATGCAGAATCAATTCTTCAGAAAGCATAAATGTTCCTGGTCTTGTAGGAATTTCTATAAGTCTCTTAAATACACTGTTTGAACAAGGTACTATTCCTATTTTATTCTTACCCTTCTTAGTCTTCATAAGCACAATTGCATATAACTGCTTATTTGCAAGAAAAGGAAATGGCTGCTGCTGTCCTATTATCATAGGTGAAAGAAATGGTGCTATATGCATATCAAAATATTTCTCCAGCATTGCACCTTCATCATTAGACAGCTTATTAAAATTAATTATTCTTATTCCGGCTGTCTCAAGTTCTCCCATAAGCTGTTCATACACTCTGCCCTTTTTCTTCTCAAGCTCACTAACCTTATCAAGAATAGCTTTTACCTGCTCTTCACTTGTCATTCCGGTTTTATTATCTCTTTCCTTTTCCTGAAGCTGCATCTGCATCATAAGCGTTCCCACGCGTACCATAAAGAATTCATCCAGATTAGTCTGGTATATTGATGCAAATGTAAGTCTTTCTGCAAGTGGAACTTTAGGATTAGCTGCTTCATTTAACACTCTCTCATTAAATGCAAGCCATGACAGCTCCCTGTTTGTGTAACATACTCTCTGTGTTGTTTCTTTAGTGTTTATGCTCATTGCCCCGTTCTCCTTTTCCCGAAAATAGTCCAAAAACTTTTTCTTAATTTCTGTGAATTTCATATCATTCCTCATTTTTCTTTTAACCACATCTTTTCTTTGGCAATAATTTTATTGTCACACTGGTATGTAAAATCCACTATCGGGGTTATGTAAAACATATGTAAAGTAATTGTAATAAAAACAGCCTCAAGGCATAAAAAAAGCAGCTTACGCTGCGAATGCTTTAAGGCTGTTTCTTATTATCTGCGCCTTATCCTCATCATCATGAATAATCATCGTCATTGGCTTCATAATGTTAAGACTGAATATACCCAATATTGACTTCGCATCTACCATAGTATGTCCGCTCACTAAATCAATGTCACAGTCAAATCTTGATACAATATCTACAAACTTTCTCACCTTGTCTATGTTGTTTATAGCTACTTCCATATGATTACCACCTTTCTTCATTCATGGTTAATAAGCTTACATGTCAGGGAATCACAGCCATCCCCGTCTTTTGGCTGTCCACCCCTTCAATGCATACTTATAATAACCATATCATGTAAAAGGTGTAATCATATTCATGTATAATTCTTGTAAAATTCTAACTCCAGTAACCTAATTCTACACCTTTCTTGTATATGCCAATCCCCTTTGAATAATATCCGTAACAGTTAAAATGTGTCCAGTCATATCTAAGCTGTTTTGATATATTACCCATTTTGAAATTTTCAAGGTCATCTGTTGTTGCATCGAGTCCGCAGTCACTTAATCCATTCTGAATCATATATGTTCTTGTATTAAAAAAATGGTCTCCATATGCAAGTCTTAACGCTGCTTCCCATGATGTATCACCAATTCCAACATAATTGCCATCTGAGTCATATGCTCCCTGATAGCCATCCGCTGAGTCCGCAGGGTCATCAGTATCTCCCACTATAATATAATATTTACATCCTGAATTAAGGATAATATTATCATACTGCAGAATTAGCTGCTGATAATCATTTTCCCAGCCGCCATTACTTCCCATTTCGAGTATCAATATATCTTTGGCACTTCTTTCCTGTGATGCCCTTGTCATCGCCTGTGTTCCGCCAGAAATTGTAACTTTTTCTACACCTGCAGTTTCTGTTGGTTTTTCTGTTGATTTTTCTGTCGGTTTTTCTGTTGGCTTTTCACCAGATGTTTGTGACTCTGTTTCTTTTATCACTGTGGAAGACTCTGTTTCTTTTTCACTCTCTGCTTTTATATCTGCCCTCTGTCTTGAATATTCAGCTGTTTCACTTTCATATATAACAACACTATTATCAGTAGAATTGTCATATGCTGCATATCCCTTTGTAAGTTTAATCTCAACCTGACCATCACCTGTATTTTTAACATCACACAAATAACCATTTATATACATATCACCCGGATAAGGATCATAATCAAATCCATATCCACTATAATTATCTGTTTCAAATACATTTCCATTTTCATCTATAATCTGAGCTATTGCCGAATCAGTCTCACTTATTGTAATATCCCTATCTATATAAACCTTTGTTCCACCAGCTCTAAAAGTAATCTGACTTGAATTTTCTCCTGATACTCCAAGATTATGAGTTGTTATCTTAGTCAGATTTTCTATTGTAACAGGTGTAGTCAACCCATATATATCAATGCCATTTACTTTTCCTTCAGTTGCACTTCCTGCTCCAGCCATCATACTATCCCCATAGCATGTTATTTCTCTCTTTTGTCCATCATACGAAATAAACTCATCTGTAAGCTGCCTTGGCGGAAGTTCAAAAGCTTTTTGATTTTCAGTTGATATCTCATTTTCAAAAAATTCTTCAACCACTTCCTGCTCTACCACTTCAGCACTCTCTTCCTGCGTTGTGTCCTCTTCTGTTGTTTCCTCTTCTGTAGTCTCTTGCACTGTAGTTTCCTGAATAGTTTTCGTCTCTACAGTTGTATTCTCCACAATATTCTTCTTTTTATTCTTACTATGCTTTACTTGCACAGCAATTACCGAGACAGTTATTAATGCTATAACTAAGACTGCAGCCAAGCATATAATTATATATTTTCTTCTATCTTTAGTACCTATTCTTAACATGTCTTTCATATAATTTCTGCCCTTTCTTTAGTTATATATTATTATACGAAACGAAGTTTAAATAAGTTTAAAAAAGAAAAACTTCCGCGAAATTATATCACAGAAGTTTCTCTTTGTCTATTATATTAATCTTGTTGCATAAACCATGACATCATACATCCGCCATCTGCACCGGCTTCAAGCACTTCCTCGATATTATCAGGCTTAATTCCTCCAATGGCAAACACTTTCACTGTGGGATTAACAGTATGAACTGCTCTACACACTTCTTCAAGAAAACTAAGCCCTGCGCCCATCTTCCCCGGTTTACACTGCGTCTCAAATATAGTTCCAAGCACAATCTGGTCTGCTCCTGCGCGGACAGCAATCACTGCCTCTTCCATACTGTGACACGATACACTCACACAATCAAGCCTTTTTAATACATCTGCCTGTTCATCACACATTTGTTTAAAATGTTCCATTGAAAAATGTACATTTCCACAGTCTGCATACTCTGCCGCACTGATATCACTGTGAACAAACATTTTAACAGAAGCTTTCTTGCACATTACCTGTATGCGTCTTGCAAGTTTCCTGTAGTCCTGCCTTTCCATATCCTTTTCCCGAAGTATCATGGCATATGGTTGCAGTGCCACACATTTTTCAAGCTGCATAATGTACTCATTCATAGTACACTCTACACCACCGCTGCCACTCACAAGGTGCTTGTTCGTTATACATATATATTTTCTATACATAAATGTATTCATTCACGACTGGCTGAAGCCCGCCATCCTCCATATCCTTATACATTCTGTCAAATGAACGGTTATCATTGATTTCAAACTGTTCATCTCCGGCATCACCATCTTCTTTTCCTGTATATTTAGATTCATGGTCGCCGATTCCTGTTGAAACACCTGCTGAAACTTTAGTGGCACATATCTTGGTTATACCATTTCTAAACTGCGCACTCTCACGGCTTGAAACTGTTATTCCAACGAATGGCAGAAATAATCTGTACGCACAAAGCACCTGACACAACTGCTTTTCGCCGACATCTCTTGGATTAATCTTATCATTGTTGATTATCGGACGGAGTCTCGGACAGCTAAGACTCAGTTCTGCATGTGGGTATTTTCTGTTAAGATAATATACATGCAGTGCTGTTGCCAGTGCGTCTTTTCTGAAATCATCAAGTCCTAACAATGCTGAAAAGCCTGCACCTCTCATACCTGCCATAAGTGCTCTTTCCTGTGCATCAAATCTGTATGGCCATACTCTCTTATGACCTAACAAATGTAATGTCTCATATTTGACAGGATTATATGTCTCCTGAAATACTGTTACATAATCAACTCCGCACTCATGAAGATAGCGGTATTCATCCACATTTACAGGATATATCTCTATGCCGATATTCTTGAAATATTTTCTTGCAATCTTAACTGATTCACCAATGTATTCAACGTCTGAATATTTTCTGCTCTCTCCTGTCAGTATCAGAATTTCTTCCATTCCTGTATCAGCAATAACTTTCATCTCATGCTCAATTTCCTCGAATGAAAGTTTCTTTCTGTGAATGTTATTGTAGCAGTTGAATCCACAGTATATGCAGTAATTCTGGCAGTAATTAGCTATATAGATAGGTGTAAATATATACACTGTATTGCCAAAATGTTTCTTAGTTTCATTCTCTGCTTTTCTCGCCATCTGCTCTAAGTAAGGTGCTGCAGCTGGTGAAAGCAATGCCTTAAAATCTTCAATATTACATGTTTCTTTGCTTAATGCCCTCTCTACATCTGCGGCTTTGTATGAATCATAATCAAACTCATCCATTGCCTTTAATACTTTGTCCTTAATATCTGAATCAATTATTTCCATGTCATCAAGATATTTCATGTAATCTGTTCTGAATGACGGATCCTGCTCCAACTTATGCTTTCTCTCTAACGCGGCTGGTGGAAGCTGGTCACTGTCTATAAAATATACCTGATTTTCTTCGTTCATTATTCTGCCTTCTTTTCTATTATATTCTCATATTTCGTCAAGCAATACTTCCCCGAAGTTATGCTTCCGCTGAAATTATCCCGCCAGTATCTCTTGCTATGCCCCTTTGGGATTGCTCGCCACATTTAGCGTAAGAACCCTGTCAATGGGTCTGATGCGCTTCCGCCTCTTGCAAGAACTCTTCCCATTCCTGTAAGATATGCGCTTCTTCCTGCCTCTATAGCCTTCTTAAACGCCTCTGCCATAGCCGGAACATTTCCTGCTGTCGCAATTGCTGTATTAGCCATAACCGCTGCTGCTCCCATCTCCATTGCCTCACATGCCTGCGAAGGCTTGCCAATTCCTGCATCCACGATAATTGGCAGATCAATCTCATCAATAAGTATCTGTATAAATGCTTTGGTTGAAAGTCCGTTATTGCTTCCAATCGGTGAGGCAAGCGGCATAACGCAGGCAGCTCCGGCATTCTGTAAATCTCTTGCCACATTCAAATCAGGATACATGTATGGCATTACAACAAATCCTTCCTTAGCAAGTATTTCAGTTGCCTTGACTGTCTCATAGTTATCTGGAAGAAGATACTTTGCATCATGCATAATCTCAATCTTTACAAAATCTCCGCATCCCATCTCACGACTGAGTCTCGCAATTCTTACCGCTTCCTCTGCATTTCTTGCTCCTGAAGTATTAGGAAGAAGCGTAACTCCCTTTGGTATGAAATCAAGAATATTCTCCTTATTCTCTGTATTGGCACGTCTGAGTGCAAGTGTGATAATCTCAGCACCACCCTGCTCAACTGCCGCCTTGATAAGATTCACATTGTACTTTCCTGAACCTAATATGAATCTGCTGTTGAACTCATGTCCTCCTAATATTAGCTTATCTTCTTTCTTGTCCTGTGCCTTATTTCCCATCTTTGCTTCCTCCTGTTATCTGTGATTATGTTTAGGCTTTCGTATTTTGGACTTCCTCACGCTTTCCCACCGCTTTAAAGTCCAATCCGCCGCACTTTGACTTCCTTTTTGGACTTCATCATGCCTTCTCACCGCTTCAATGTCCAATCTCGCGTGACTTGTCATACCTTTTGGACTTCATCATGCCTTCCCACCGCTTTAAAGTCCAATCCGCCGCACTTTGACTTCCTTTTTGGACTTCATCCGTGCCTCACTCCGCTTTAAAGTCCAATCTGACTCTCTTACTCGTTCCTTTATGTCAGAACTGACCGCCACCGACAAAGTGCAATATTTCAATCACGTCTCCGTCTTCAATACTTACTTTATCAAAATCTTCCCTATGAATTATTTCCATATTCTTCTCAATTACAATACCTACCGGGTCATACCCAGCTTCTGTTACATAAGCAAGAAGTGTCTTTCCTGCGACTAGTGCAACATCCTGTTGTTCTCCATTAATCTGTACCATTGTGCCTCCTTTCCTTCTCTCCGCCTTTTTGCGCGAGCAGCTCACACTCCAGAACTTCGTTCTGTCGTTGTCGCGGTGCTCCTCGAGAGCCCATATAAATTTCACAGTTCGTGCAAGCACGACTGTTAAATTTCCATGTCTTCTCTCATCGTTACTCGCGCTTTTTGTAAGCCAAGTCTCTCCGTAGCTTCGCTACTCCCGAGCCTTGATAATTCACAACTCCCGGTCTCCGACCTTCGTTGTTCATTATTGGCATTCGCCATATAAGCTGAAATCTATGCAAGCACATTTCAGCTTGCATGGCTCATTGCTTACAAAAAAAAGGCAGAGCCGCTTTCCAGCTGGCTCTGCCTCTAAAATTCACAATATGAACACGCCGGAAATCTATTATTACCGACGCCTGTTGTATGTTCGCCTGTATGAATTCTGTAAACTGATTCTAATCAATTCTCTTTGCTTCATACCTGCTGGTCTTGAAAAGTGGTGTCCCCAATTCAACGCCTTGATTAATATAACATATCACTGATAATTATTCAACTACCAGCTCTGCATATTGATGTCTGTGAGTTTTACTTCTTTATATTCCTGCCCTATGTATGCATATATCTGTTGTAACTCGTCATCGTCAAATTCTGCAGCTTTACTATTATACATAATATTAAGTATGTAGCTGTCCTCCCCACTATTCTCTGCCTTTATATAGAATTCTGCCGGGCCAAACATAACTTCAAGCTCTCTTACAGCCTCCGCACACAGACTTGCAACATAATTATCATCAACCTCTATATCTTCATGTTCATCATAATTAAATGCCATCTCTGGATTATAGCCTTTTCTGGCTGCCTTCTTGTTCTCTAAAGGAGTGGTCACTTCGTTTTCAGAACCCGATGTACCTCTTTCAATAGGAACAGCTTTAGCCGTAACAAGTTCAGATTCATCTGACATTCTATCATCCACACCTGTCTGCTTATCGTTCCTGACATAACATGCACTAAGAACCAGAGCCATCGTGCAGACACATAACACACATAAAACAAAATGCATAGAATATAAGCATACACGCTTCATAACATCACCTCTGCTTATATTCTATGCCAATTTGACAATAAATCAATATTAATTTTCATTCCTCCAGGCCTCAACAACCCCTCCGATAAAGCCGGGAATAAGTCCAAAATATCCAACGAATGTAAACATCCATTCCATCCCCCTGAATGCAAATATGCTTACAACCGCCCACACTACGAAGCCGATTACACACCATGCAAGTGTGTTAAGAAGAAGAAACAGATATTCATATTTCTTTTCAGTTAAATGAGTATTCTTACAAATGTTCAGAAGCATTTTCATCGAAACCTCCCTTCGTATCAAGAGCAAATATTACCCATTCTGCAATGTTAGTTGCATGGTCTCCTATTCTCTCAAAATACTTGGCAACCATAAGAAGATCTGCAGCCTGTTCACCATTAGCTGAATCTGCCTGTATCATTGCAATAAGGTCATCTCTTACCTTTTCAAAAAGGTCATCTACCACATCATCATATGCTATAACTTTTCTTGCCTTGTCCATGTCCTTCTCAACATAAGCTTCAATACTTCTGATTAACATAAGCATTGTCTCAGAAGCCATCTGATTGATATGCTCTAACTTCTTTATGTATGACTGGCTGGCAAGTTTAATAGTTATCTCGCCGATATCTGCTGCCTGGTCACCAATTCTTTCCATATCAGTAACCATCTTTAAAGCTGCTGTAATTGTTCTTAAATCCTTAGCAACCGGCTGCTGCTGGATAAGAAGATTAAAGCAGATGCTCTCAATAGTCTTCTGCTCCCTGTCAATCTCCTCGTCCTGAAGCATAACCTTTTTAGCAAGCTCTGCGTCCTGTTTTACAAGGGCATCAACTGCCTTTCGTATAGAATCTTCAATTGCAGAGCCCATCTTCATCATTTCTTTATTAAGTCTGTCAAGCTGTTCGTCAAATTTACTTCTCATCATCCAAACCTTCCTGTGATATAATCTTCTGTTCTCTTATCCTGAGGGTAAGAGAATATCTGCTTAGTATCTCCAAACTCAACCATTTCTCCTACAAGGAAAAATGCTGTCTGATCCGAAACTCTTGTTGCCTGCTGCATATTATGTGTTACCACAATAACTGTATATTTCTTCTTTAAGTCTTCCATAAGGTCCTCTATCTTTGATGTTGATATAGGGTCAAGAGCTGATGTCGGCTCATCCATAAGAAGAACTTCAGGCTGTACTGCAAGAGCTCTTGCTATACAGATTCTTTGCTGCTGTCCACCTGAAAGTCCCATGGCCGATTTTTTCAATCTGTCCTTAACCTCATCAAATATAGCTGCTCCCCGAAGACTCTCCTCAACTATCTGGTCAAGTCTTTTCTTATCTCTTATTCCATGAACTCTTGGGCCATAAGCAATATTGTCATATATGCTCATTGGGAAAGGATTAGGCTGCTGGAATACCATTCCGACTTTCTTTCGAAGAATTGTTGTATCAACAGCCGGATCATATATATCCTCACCATCAAGAAGTACTTTACCTTCTATTCTTACACCGTCAACAAGATCGTTCATACGGTTTAAGGTCTTTAAAAATGTTGATTTACCGCAGCCAGATGGCCCGATAAATGCTGTTACCGCATTTTCCTGTATATCCATGTTCACATCCTTAAGGGCGTGATTCTCACCGTAATACAGGTTCAGATTTTCAACTTTAACTTTAATCTTATTACTCATATATTCCTCCCAATTAGTGCTTTTCGAGCTTCTTAGCGAGCCTTTTTGTACCAAAATTAATAAGAAGTACAATTACAAGAAGTACAACCGCTATGCCGAATGCCACCTCAAATTCACCCTTGCTTGCGCTTAAATAAAGCTGGATTGTAAGTGTTCCGCCCGAATGAAATATTTTCTCAAGAAATGCATCGAAAGTCTTTGGAAGAAGATGTGCACTTCCCGCTGTAAAAAGCAATGCTGCTGATTCACCAATAATTCTTCCTATCGCAAGGATTACTCCGGTTACAATTCCAGGCATTGCTGACGGAAGAAGAATTGTTCTGATTGTGTACCATTTACCTGCGCCTAAACCTACCGCTCCTGTTCTGAAGCTGTCAGGTACAGTCTTTAACGCTTCCTGTGTATTTCTTGTAACAAGCGGAAGCACCATTAATGTAAGTGTAAGAGAACCTGTCAGAAGTGAATATCCCATGTGACATAACTGTCCGAAGAAAAGCATACCAAACAGGCCAAATATAATTGATGGAATTCCTGCAAGTGTCTCTGTTGCAAATATTATAACTGTAACAAGCTTTCCCGGCTTGGCGTACTCATTTAAATAAATCGCAGCACCTACACCGATTGGCGTTGTAATTATCATAGTAAGTAATATTATTATCAATGTGTTCAGAATATTACCAGCAATTCCCACAGTTCCATGAAGAATTGATGTAACACCTGTAAGAAATGCCCAGTTTACGCGCCTTGCGCCCTTAGCAAACACATATACAATAATTCCTAAAAGCAGGAGAACTGAAAATGCTGCACACACATATATCGCTGAGTATACTGCAATCTCTTCCGGATGCCTTTTCTTAGCTTTAAGATTATCCATTTGCTTTCTCCCCTTTCTTCTGCATAAATGTAATTATCAGGTTAATAATCATTATGAAAATGTAAAGAACAAGTCCTACTGTGAAAAGAACCTGTCTGTGTACTCCATCTGCGTAACTCATCTCACTTACAATCTGTGTTGTAAGAAATCTGACTGAGTTAAATGGAAGTGGAAGATTTACCGAACCACCGGCTACCAGATTAATAGCCATTGCCTCGCCTAAGGCTCTTCCTATACCTAATACGATTCCTGTTATAATTCCTGACTTGGCTGCTGGAACTACAACCTTGAATATTGTCTGTATCTTAGTTGCACCAAGAGCAAGCGATGTTGCTCTTAAATTCATTGGAACTGCCCTGATTGCTGACGCGCTCATATTGATAACTGTTGGAAGTATCATAATTGCAAGCACCAGCACTGCAGCCAGGAGGTTAGCTCCTCCTGTGTACTGATGTGTTGTGGAATTCGCGAATACATACTTTTCTAATTTATAAAGGAGGGGGTTTAATAGCATTAATCCGAGAAGTCCGTATATAACAGAAGGAATTGCTGCAAGTAATTCAACCGCCGGCTGAACTACTGCTGCAAGTTTCTTTCCTGCTATCTCTGTCAAAAAAACTGCTGTTAATAATCCAATTGGAACACCTATAAGAATCGCAAGTGTTGTCCCTACAATTGATGAAAGAATTATGTATACAATTCCATATGCAGGTGGTGTAGCCGTTGGTGCCCATACTGTTTTAAAGAGCAGGTCTGCTATTCCGACACTTTTAAGACTCTCTGTTCCTTTTATGAACATATAGATAGTAATGGAGCAGACTGCCAGGATAGCTACTACCGCACATATAAGGAATATAAACCGTGCCACGCTTTCACTTGCATGCTTTGACTTTTTATTACCTTTTAAAGAACCATTTGCTGTTACCTTAACAGCTGCTGGTGTTTTATTTATTCTATTCATACCAACATTTATAACCTCTTCCATGTCAATCTCTCCATTCAGAATCTATATTTACCGGCTTACTCTGGGAGGATTAAGCCAACTCCCTTGATAACCTTCTTACCAGCTTCAGACTTTACAAAGTTAAACCAAGTCTGTACAAGCTCACTCTGTGATGAAACAGAACCCTTAGTAGCCATTACAAATGGTCTTGAAAGTGTATACTTACCAGCCTTAATGTTATCCTCTGTTGCATCTACGCCATCAAGCTTTAAAGCTGTAACTGTCTTATCAACTACATCTAATGAAACATATCCGATTGCACCTGGAGTTGCTGCTACCTTGGCAAGTACAGCACCTGTACTGTCAAGTTCCTGTGCATAAGCACATTTATTCTTAACTTCAAGAAGTTCCTCAAATGCTCCTCTTGTACCAGAAGCTGCCTCTCTACCGATTACTACGATAGCTTCATCTGAACCGCCGAGATCCTTCCAGTTAGTAATCTTACCTGTGTAGATATCTGTGAGCTGCTGCTTTGTTATATTAGTAACCTTGTTGTTCTTATCAGTAATCATTGCGATACCATCAATTGCTACGATGTTCTCCTCAATACCTGCTGACTTTTCTTTGTCAGATAAAGCTCTTGAAGAATTACCTATATCAACTGCTCCTGATGTTACTGACTCAATACCTGCGCCTGAACCTGTATATTCTGTTGTTACTGTTACATTAGGATATTCTTCCATGAATGCTTCCATGAGAGCACCACACATCTTTTCCATTGATGTACTTCCTGCTAACTGAATCTTTCCTGAAAGCTCCTTAGTTGTGCCTCCGTTTGCTGAGCCATCTCCATTTGATGATGTACCTGTTCCACATCCTGCTAATGCTGCAAGGCCTAATGTTGCTGTTAATGCAACTGTAAGTAACTTTTTAATTCCTTTTCTCATAACTTTCGTTACCTTCCTCGTTTTTTATTTGCAAGCATTAACAGAAGATTTTCATAGGGGCTTGAATCAGTTTCCTGACCGAATGATATGTGAGTCGTCTCAAAAAAGAAAACCCTCTGCATCTGCTTGCAGAGGGTATGTTATCAATGTTATGTAAAATGCATAATCTCACGTTCGTAAAGTTTTTGTAAAATGTATGTGATTATCTCAAAGTCTTTCTGAATATTATTATAAAATACACCGTTCCTATAATAGATGTAAATGCCCACGCACTCGCATACACAAGATAAAGCGACATCAGCGTATGTATACTTGCAAATATTGTACACACCCACACGATTCTGAATACAACAGAACCCATTATAACTATTATTGTAGGTATAACGCTTCTGCCAAGTCCTCTTGCTCCCGCTGCCGCATTATCCATAAATGCGGATATAAAATAAGAGCATCCCATTATTCCAAGTCTTATTGAGCCATAATGCAATACATCCGGATCACTTGTAAACAGACTAAGAAACTGTGTCCTGAAAACTACAAGCAATGCACCAAGCACTGCTCCTATAAGAAATGAATACATCTGTGTAACAAGATATGCTTTCTTAATCCTGTCACGCTTTCTTGCTCCTAGATTCTGCGCTATAAAGCTTGTACATGCAGTATAGAATGCCGCCATCATATCATACACAATGTTATCAGCATTAGCCGCAGCCGAATTGCCCTCAACAACTACATGGTCAAATGAATTGACTGCCGACTGTATATAGAGATTGGCAACTGCAAAAAGTGAATACTGTACTGCTGCAGGCAGGCCAATCTTTAACACTCTCACTGCTATATGCGAATCCATTCCTATATTTCTTATATAAAGCCCGTAATCCCTGCCACAGCCAAACAGGAATTTAAGTATCAGAAATGCTGATATATACTGTGATATTATACTTGCCAGTGCAACACCGACAACTCCAAGCTTACATACTATTACAAAGAACAGATTAAGCACCACATTAATTATCCCCGCTGTAATAAGATACATAAGCGGTCTTTTAGTATCTCCAACTGCACTTAACACTGCGTTACCATAGTTATACATGGCAAGTGCCGGTGATCCAAGAAGATATATTGTAAGATATATAACTGCACCATCTATCAGTTCTTTCTTAGTTCCTATAAGATTCAGCACCGGTCTTGAAAGGAACAATCCTGACAAAAGCAGCAGCAGTCCCGCAATCATGCATATTACAATTGAAGTGTGGACTGCTTTCTTTACATTTGCACTATTCTTAGCCCCCACAAACAGCGCTACCACAGCGTTGACACCACCTGCAAGTCCTAGCAGGATGCCGGTTGTCAATGTAACAATTATACTCGTTGAACCTACTGCACCAAGTGCTAGCGGTCCTACAAATTTACCAACTACCGCCACATCACACAGGTTGAACATAACCTGCAGTACATTTGACAACATAAGCGGCACTGAATACATTAATATTTTCTTTGGCAGTGAACCTGTCGTCATATCTATTTCATTTGATTTCATAACCTTATCTTAAACCCTTTAAATAATCCTTCTGCTCTGGTGTAATGCGGTAACTCTCTACAGCCTTCTGTATTGACTTTCTATGTACCCATTCAGAAAGTCTGTGTTCCTGTATGTAAGGAATCGCCGCATCCCACTGTTTGGCAAGTGCTGTAGCCATATACCATGCAATCATCATGTTCACATAGTACTCCTCTGACTTAACAGCTGCAACAAGCTGTATATATTCTTCCTTAAAATCCTCATCAAGAAACAGACGCATCATAACACCCATTCCGTATCTTTTAACATATGTGTCATCTGTGGCAATCCACTTCTTCGCCCTTTCAAGAATATCTTCTTTATTCTTATCAAAACATTTTGGAAGCGGTGAATCACAGGTTGCCCAGTTATCAATATATGGCAGAAACTTCTCGGTTTCACTAACGCACATATTATAATCCTTAATATGTGCAATCAGCATCATATGAAGATTATTTTCTTCATAATACTTATGTGGCAGCTCCGTCATAAACTGTTCCGCCTCCTCCGTCTTAGAGAATTTCTTTGCAAATGCTCTTAAAACCGGAGTTCTTACTCCTATAACAGCCTCTTTATCTACCCCCGGCATAAGGCTGCTGTTAAAATCCCTGTACGCCGTATCCTGTAACTTAAACAGTTCTTCCTGTAAATGTGTCATTATTCCCCTCCTGTGTGAGCCGGCTCATCGCCGCGGGTTGCGCGAGCAGCTCATACTCCAGAACTTCGTTCTGTCGTTGTCGCGGTGCTCCTCGTAAAGCCATACAAAGTTCCCAGTCCGTGCAAGCACGGCTGTAAACTTTCCATGGCTTCTCTCATCGCTACTCGCGCAAAAAAAATGGAAGCATCAACTGCTTCCACTTCTTAGATAGTAGCGAGAGAGGGATTTGAACCCACGACACCACGGGTATGAACCGTGTGCTCTAGCCAACTGAGCTATCTCGCCATAATATTTACTGAATGTCTTAAAAAGAAATGGGGCCTACAGGGCTCGAACCTGTGACCCTCTGCTTGTAAGGCAGATGCTCTCCCAGCTGAGCTAAGACCCCACATTCAGAACAATTCGCTTGATTTCTCTCGCAAACTGCTTTGCTATTATAATATTAAAATGTGATATCTGTCAAGCACTTTTTTGACTTTTTTCAAAATTTTTTTCAAAACTTTTTTCAGAATTACAAAAAACTTCTTAAGAACCTTCTCAAGAGCCATAACTTCTATATACCGTCGTGCATGCAAAACCCACTAACCACTGCTGAATCTTGTATTTAGTATGTCTTATATTGTTATCTTCCTCTTATATTAATAGCTCAACACCTACCAAATCAGCTTTCTTATCTCACATAGTAGGTCTTTTGCCGCCTTTCAATGTCTACTGACTAAGATTTTTAATTGATCTTTTCAAAAAAGACCTACTATAATATCCAACATGAACATTATAGTAGGTCTTTTAAGAAATTCACTCTTTGCAATACATTTTAAAAACCCACAAAAACCATGTGCCACAACACTTTCGTAGGTTTTCCAAAAATTCTAAGAAAAATATCCATCTGTTACGCAACCTGCTGTCGCATTATTAACTTGTAATTAATCATATACAGGACAACCGAAAACACTAACAGAATACCTATCCATATTAAAGGTGCTGCAGCTCCTGAAACATTCTTAAGCCATAAGCCGAATGTCCCCAATAATGTTATCTTACCATCACCATAATCAGATATTGTTCTTATAAATGTAAAGTACACTATCATTCCGGCTATATAGCCTGCAATATAGGCTTTTTTCTCATATTTTAATACAAATATTCCTGCTATCATAAACAGAAGTTCCCAGGCCAGCATTCCTACAAATATTACAAATATCCAACTGCTTCTGATAAAATTCTCCATACGGTCGTACGAAAGTTCCGGCATGATGTTTTTAAAAATCATCATATCAATGCATGCGAGCAAATAGCTTGCCACAACAACAATTACATTCTTTATAATCATAATCATAACACTTGCCTTAAGGAATCCTTTTCTTGTCATTCCCATTGAAATTGTCAGATTAAAACTCTTTGCTGTTGAACCAAGACCGTCCACTAATGATTCAAATGAAAAATATATGAATATCACCATTACAAACACCACGCTAAAATAATTCTGGGCAGTCTCATCATTGTTCAATATCAAAAATTCCACTATAAATCCCGCAACATATGCTGACATCAAAAAGGTAAGAAACACCACCAGTTCATCCTTCTTTAACCTGCACATTTTCTTAAAATCGTCCATATTCTCCCCCTTATCCTATAGCAAATCTCTTAACAGAACAGCTGGTTACAACCAGTGCTGCCAGGTAATACACTAAAGCTATTGTTATATATACAGACTGTATCGTATCATTAACCCAGCCAGCAGCTATAATAATCATCATTGCCGCCACCAGTATCAATCCTGCAAATCCAATCAGTCCAAACACAATATCTCTCGGATTTCTTTCCGGCGCTTCTCTAAACATCTGACCAATTCCATCTCCCATTAATAAAAATGCTATGAATGATATTATTAATTTCATATCTGCAAAATCTCCTGCAGAAGATAATGATAATACATGTAATACTCCAATAATTAATATATGTAAGACAACCACTGCCACATCTGATATGATAAATGCTTTTTCACATTCTTTTCTTGTTGCACCAAATGATATTGCAAGCGTAAAACTTCTGTTTTTTGATATGCCATTCAGGCACAGGCTTATAATGCTGGCTACTACAAAAATTTTTTCAATCCTGCCAATAGTAATGTTTTCTCTTGAAAGTACAATAAGATATATCATCAGTATTAATGCTGCCATTACACTTATTCCAACTTCCCTGACAGCCATCTTTCCCCAGTACTTTATATTTCTACTCTTCATTTTCCCCGCCTCTTTCCTCGCACATGGCAACAAACAGCTTCTGCAGAGTCAGCTTCTGAACCATAAGCTGCTCATTCGCATTTATAATGTCTCCCAGATTTAGAAGAAGTGAAACGCCTTTGCTTCTTCCCAATGTCTGAACCTCCAGTATTTGGGCGTCTGTATGCTTTTCAAGTTCTGAATCCACCTCATTTGCAGGTCCGCTTATATGTACAGCCCTGTCAAGAAGTTCCTGCGTGTTCTCCTTTATTGCAATCCTGTTATCCTTTATCATAATAACTTCCTCAAATATATCTGAGGCTTCATCAATAATATGTGTTGATACGACAAATGTTCTTCCTGTCTCTGTGTATTCTTCTAACAGAATTTTATAAAATTCGTCTCTTGCAACTACATCAAGTCCTGCAACCGGTTCATCTAAAAATGTGTACTCTGCCTTGCTTGCAAGTGCAACAATTATAGTAATCATTGACAACATACCCTTAGACAGCTTGTTCATTCGCTGCTTCTTATCCAGATTAAAAATGTTGACAAGTCTTTCCGCATATTCCTTATCCCAGTGAGGATAAAATATAGCCGCAGTATCAAGATATTCCTTTACTTTATAAGCTTCGGTTGTCTGGAGTTCCCTTGAAAAACATATCTTAGATAATGCATGTGTATTCTCCCACACCTCTTCTCCGTCAATCATAACCTTTCCAGAAGTCGCCGGATTCTGTGCTGACATAATAGACAGAAGCGTTGTCTTGCCTACTCCATTCCTTCCTATCAGACCATATATCTTTCCCCTCTCAAGTGAAAAACTGATATCTGAAAGTACCTTCTTTTTCTTGTATTCCTTGCTTATATTAATGCACTCCATAGCCTTATCCCCCTACTTTCTGTCCTCAATCATTCTAATAAGTTCCTGTCTGCTTATGCCTATGTTCTTCGCTTCATTAATCATAGCCACAACATAATTATCATAAAATTCTGCCTTACGCTTATTCTTAATACTTTCCTTAGCCCCTTTGCTGACAAACATACCTATACCTCTTTTCTTATAAAGTATCCCGGCATCTACAAGAATATTGATACCCTTTGCCGCCGTAGCCGGATTGATGGCATACAGCTTTGCGAGTTCATTCGTACTCGGCACTCGTTCTTCTTCCAGAAGAACATCTCTCAATATATCATTCTCTATCATTTCACTAATCTGAATATATATTGATTTCTCCTGACTTAATATCTCATTCATAACTTCCACACCTTCTGATGAATGTTTAATAGTTGCAGGTTATTCAGTTATGTGGTTCATTACTCAACTAACTAACCTCTGATATAAATATAGCTGACACCCTTTAAGATGTCAACTACATTTTAAAAAATATTTACTTTAGAACAGATACCTCGTCCACAACAGGAAATTCTTAATCAGCTTCATTCTGCGTTCTCTCTTAGGAGTAAGCGCTACAGGCTGCACATTATATGGATTGTCGTATGTGCCATCAGCATTAGCCTTTCTTGCACTATGTTCATACGTCTGCATGGCACCGCCAAGCTGCTCATTAATCTCCTTACTGTCAATAACAAGCATAAGCTCTGTATCAAGATACACGCTTCTCATATCGATATTAAATGAACCAACCACCGATATATCATCATCTATAAGAACCGACTTTCCGTGGTATGAATATCCGCCTTCATATTCCCACACTTCAAGCCCTGTGCCAAGCACCTTATCCTTATGCGCATAATAATCTGCTGATCCAAATGGATTGCCGTTATTGCCTACCGAATTAGTCATCAGTGACACATTTCCAACAGAATCGCATACCTTCTTTAATCCGTCATACATATACTCGTTGCAGATAATATAAGGCGTATGTATCTTAACCTGCGAATCCGCCTGTTCCATAAGCTTCGTAAGCTGATACCACACTACCGGCTTTTTTGCGCCACATTCTATCGGATTACTGAGAAGCGCTATATTATTGACTTCAACAGTTTCATCTGTATAATCAGTGTCGGTCAGGTAATCTTTGTTATCAGCATAATAAATGTTGTAATTATCAAGCAGTTCTTTCCTTGCCGCCTTGACCTTCTTATTGCCTGCACATTTGTTATTCTTTAAAAATGCTTTGCTCTCCTTATAGTTCCAGACGCTCTCATAATAGGCAAGAACATCATTTACAGAGCTGGTTTCATCAGGGCTTTCGCAGTACACAAGCACATCCCTGTCGTAATTCTTATGTCCTGGATATGCTCCAAGAAAATAGTTAAATGTATTTCTTCCGCCAAGTATGTAGTTAGTCCTGTCGGCTATGACATATTTGTCATGAAGCCTTCCCATTGACTGCCACGGCTTGAAAGGATTGACCTTATTGTATATCTTCACATTCACATTGTCCGATGACGCAAGTGCCTTAAAATCAGGATTGCCCGTCATCTTGGTAAAACCGGATACCCCGTCAACTATAACATTCACAGATACGCCTCTGTCGGCGGCATCAATAAGTGCTCCAAGTATCAGCTTTCCGCTGTCATCTGACCTGAAGTCAAATGTAGAGAGTATAATCTCGCTCTTGGCATTGCTTATCATTCTTATTCGTTCCTTAAGTGCCTCGTCATTATCCTCGATAATACGCGCACGCTCAACGCCTGACCGCTCTTTCCATATTCCCTGCTCATCAAGCTGCTTAATCTCATCAGCAGTAAGCTCTGGCTGTTTGTGGTAACTTATTAAGGCACAGGCTACGATTGCGGCAATAAGCACCACAAGCAGTATCACTGCTCCAAGAATTATTCTCTTCATAAGTTTTCTCCTATTGTAAGACTTCACGACAATACTCCTTAAATATCCATCTATTCTCATCTCTGCCCGCGCAGTAAAGGCGTGCTATATATACATAATTATATATACAGCACGCCTCTTATGACATTAAATATTTATGAAGAATTATAAATTATCTGATATAGTTGGTCTTAATCTTATTCTCGCCCTGTGGAAGCTCAATTCCAGCCTTCTTTGCTGCGTCTATTGACCTAACAAGCCATGCAAAATTCTGACCTAACAGTCTCATTGTCTGCATGCCTTCTTCATCCTTAACAACCTCATCAGGTGTATTACCATGTACGATGTTCCAGTAGTTAGATGATACAACCGGCATCTGGTTAATCTGGAAATATTTATTCAATACATCAACTGTTGATGTTGTTCCACCACGGCGGGCAGATGCAATTGAAGAACCACATTTGTAACGAAGCTCGTTACCATATGCACCAAATAATCTGTCGAGGAACATTAATATCTCTCCTGTTGGAGAAGCATAATAAACAGGTGAACCAACGATAAGTCCGTCTGCATCAGTTATCTTAGCGCCAACTTCCTTGACAACTGCGTCAAGCTCGCCCTTAACAACTCTGCTGCCAACTGCAACTATCTCAGTATCAATTCCCTGTGCCTCTAATTCCTTAGCAACAACAGAAAGTGCTGTATATGTACAGCCTGCATCTCTTCTGCTGCCATTAACTAATACAACCTTCATGTTATAACACCTCCAAATTATTAATTAAACATTAATCTCTGCCTTCATACCAAGTTCTTCCTTGTTAGCATCAAGGATAGGCTTGATAACATTAGCAAGATACTCGTCAACCTGTTCCTTAGAACGTCCAACATACTTCATAGGATCAAGCTTTGACTGTAACTCTTCAAGAGTAACACCGAACATTGGCTCTGCTGCAATAAGTTCAAGAAGGTTATTATCAAGGCCTTCCTGCTTAACTCTCTTTCCTGCTATCATAGAAAGCTCTCTGATCTTCTCATGAAGCTCCTGTCTGTCTCCACCAGCCTTAACAGCATCCATCATGATATTCTCTGTTGCCATGAATGGAAGCTCTGCCATCATGTGTTTGATGATAACCTTGTCATATACAACAAGCCCGTCAACAACATTTAAGTAGAGGTCAAGGATTCCGTCAACAGCGAGGAAGCCTTCTGGAACTGACATTCTCTTGTTAGCTGAATCATCAAGTGTTCTCTCAAACCACTGTGTAGATGAAACAATAGCAGGGTTAAGTGCATCGCTGATAACGAAATCAGCGAGTGAAGCCATACGCTCACTTCTCATAGGATTACGCTTGTAAGCCATTGCTGATGAACCAATCTGTGACTTTTCAAATGGCTCTTCAACTTCCTTGAGATGCTGTAATAATCTGATATCATTAGAGAACTTGTGTGCGCTTGCAGCAATTCCTGCAAGTACATTAAGTACTCTTGTATCAACCTTTCTTGAATATGTCTGGCCTGAAACTGGAACACATGCGTCAAATCCCATCTTTTCTGCAATCTTTCCGTCAATCTGGCGGATCTTATCCTGATCTCCGTTGAAAAGTTCGAGGAATGAAGCCTGTGTACCTGTTGTACCCTTGCAGCCTAAAAGCTTCATTGTAGAAAGTACATAATCAAGGTCTTCAAGATCCATAACTAATTCATTGAGCCATAATGTAGCTCTCTTACCAACTGTAGTTGGCTGTGCTGGCTGAAAATGTGTGAAAGCCAGTGTAGGCTGTGCCTTATATTTATCTGCGAACTTAGAAAGCTCATCAATAACATTAACAAGCTTCTTACGAACAAGCTTTAAGCCCTCTGTCATAATGATGATATCAGTATTATCACCAACATAGCATGAAGTTGCTCCAAGATGTATGATACCTTTAGCCTTAGGGCACTGAAGTCCGTAAGCATATACATGTGACATAACATCATGTCTTACTTCCTTCTCTCTTCTCTTGGCATCTTCATAGTTAATATCATCCTTGTGAGCCTTTAACTCATCAATCTGCTCCTGTGTGATAGGAAGTCCAAGTTCATGCTCTGTCTCTGCTAATGCAATCCAGAGTCTTCTCCATGTCTTAAACTTCATGTCAGGAGAGAAAATGTACTGCATTTCCTTGCTTGCGTATCTTTCTGCAAGTGGTGTCTGATATCTGTCGTTCATCTCGTATCCGCCTTTCATATATCAATTCTAAGTATGCCATCATCCAGACCGCATACAAGTTAAGTATATCATAGCAGGCTTGTGTTTGCAATTTATGACTTTATTTTAAATTCTTTATACCGCTTGTGATTCTCTTTAATATTCCTATAAAATAAGATTCCCCAACATGTAATTCCAATTACTGCAATTATTACCCCATTAAATTGATTTCCTGTTCTGTTCCAATTTTCTGATACAAGCAACGGGGTTACTACAGATACATAGTATAAATTGCTAAATCCTATTAT
>ERZ1026876.409-NODE-409-length-25812-cov-9.877936_pt1 | contig 25812 bp, 23 predicted proteins | sample MGYA00380168_ERZ1026876 | MGnify/ENA primary metagenome ERZ1026876 (study PRJEB33269, sample SAMEA4719804) | human gut metagenome | biome: human-associated habitat; feature: organic feature; material: feces | place: Cameroon | collected 2013-10 ... | reverse complement strand
ATAAGAAAAGAGGTTTATGTAAGATGGCAAAAATTGATTTAAGCAAGTATGGCATCACAGGTGCTACAGAGATCGTCTACAATCCTTCTTATGAATTATTATTCGAGGAAGAGACTAAGTCTACTAACGAAGGTTATGAAGTTGGTAAGGAAAGCGAACTTGGAGCTGTTGATGTTATGACAGGTATCTATACAGGTCGTTCTCCTAAAGATAAGTACATTGTTGTTGATGAGAACTCTAAGGACACTGTATGGTGGACATCAGATGAGTATAAGAACGATAACCACCCAATGTCAGAAGATGTATGGGCTAAGGTTAAGGACATCGCTAAGGCAGAGCTTTCTAATAAGAAACTTTTCGTAGTTGATGCATTTTGTGGAGCTAACAAGGACACAAGAATGGCAGTTCGTTTCATCGTTGAAGTTGCTTGGCAGGCACATTTTGTAACTAATATGTTCATTAAGCCAACAGCAGAAGAACTTGAGAACTTCGAGCCAGATTTCGTTGTATATAATGCTTCTAAGGCTAAGGTTGAGAATTATGCAGAATTAGGTCTTAACTCAGAGACATGTGTTGCATTCAACATTACAAGCCATGAGCAGGTAATCATTAATACATGGTATGGTGGAGAGATGAAGAAGGGTATGTTCTCTATGATGAACTACTACCTTCCATTAAAGGGTATTGCTTCAATGCACTGCTCAGCTAACACAGATAAGAACGGAGAGAATACAGCAATCTTCTTTGGTCTTTCAGGAACAGGTAAGACAACACTTTCAACAGATCCTAAGAGACTCCTTATCGGTGATGATGAGCATGGTTGGGATGACAATGGCGTATTCAACTTCGAAGGTGGATGCTACGCTAAGGTTATCAACCTTGATAAGGATTCAGAACCAGATATCTACAATGCAATTAAGAGAAACGCTCTTCTTGAGAACGTTACACTTGATGAGAATGGAAAGATTGATTTCGCAGATAAGAGCGTAACAGAGAATACTCGTGTATCTTATCCAATCAATCATATTGAGAATATAGTAAGACCAATTTCTTCAGCTCCAGCAGCTAAGAATGTAATCTTCCTTTCAGCAGATGCTTTCGGAGTACTTCCTCCAGTATCTATTCTTACACCAGAGCAGACACAGTACTACTTCCTTTCAGGATTTACTGCTAAGCTTGCTGGTACAGAGAGAGGAATCACAGAGCCTACACCTACATTCTCAGCTTGCTTCGGACAGGCATTCCTTGAGCTTCATCCTACAAAGTATGCAGCAGAGCTTGTTAAGAAGATGGAGAAGAGTGGAGCTAAGGCTTACTTAGTTAACACAGGATGGAATGGAACAGGTAAGAGAATCTCTATTAAGGATACTCGTGGTATCATTGATGCTATCCTTTCAGGTGCTATTAATACAGCTCCAACAAAGAAGATTCCTATGTTCAACTTCGAAGTTCCTACAGAGCTTCCAGGAGTAGATCCAGCAATCCTTGATCCAAGAGATACATATGCTGATGCTTCTGAGTGGGAGACTAAGGCTAAGGATCTTGCTGCAAGATTCAACAAGAACTTTGTTAAGTACACAGGTAACGAAGCTGGTAAGGCTTTAGTTGCTGCTGGTCCGCAACTTTAATTTTCAATCATTATAGAGTTTGAATTATGATTATATACCTGCGTCTGAATTGAATTCTTTCGCAGGTATATTTGATTTTTTTTAACATATAATATTGTGTAATCAGTAAAGAAGATGTATAATCAATACATCGGTACAGATTACGTATCAATTGAATATTTCCTGGGACGTTCGCAAAACCACATTATTTTGATCCTACATTTCATCGACGGGATTCCTATATCTCCATTCCAATGTCAAGCCTCCTTAGTCAGTGGAAGGCAGCGGTCTGGATGCGGTTGCCCACCTAGCTTCGCTAGGAGTCGAAAGCGTGGGGAGCGGCGTTTTGGGATATTATTAACAGGCTGTCACATATGTGGCAGCCTGTTTGTTTTCCGCGCAATACACTTCAGTTCTAAAACACACAATTTCTGCATATACTATCAAGAGCTTGTCTGAACAAGGACACTTAATTTAGGGAGAATAGTATATGAAACAGAGAACTAAAATAATATTCTTAGCCTATTCTGCACTGGTGATTTTCATGTCATCAGCCTGTATATATATGTCACAGATGATTAAATCGAGATATCAGGACACATCGTCAGAAATCAGTATTTATAAAAATGTATATGTAACTAATATAGATGACAACAGAATAACAGCCAATATGTATGGCAATATAAGAAGCTTTAAGAGTGGAAAGGTAGCTGAGGATGTAACCGGATGTCTGTGTGATATAACAGTAGAAAATGACAAAATTGTCGAAGTAAATACAAAGACAGATGTTGTAAGCGGAAAAGTGTTATCTGTGTCGGAGGATAATGTTGAGATTGAAGGTTATGGTTCTGTTAAGCTGGATGAAGACTTTATCATGTATGAAAAAGGTAATTCGCTGATAAGCAATTATAGCAGCATTATTGTTGGATATGCTCTGCAGGATTTTATTGTGGCAGATGGAGAAGTATGCGGCGCAATCAAGAATAAACCACTGCAGGCAGATAATATAAGAGTAATTATCAAGACAAGCGGATTCAGGGACATATTTTTTGATGAAACAGTGTTTTGTGCAGATTCTGGAATGATAGTGGAAACAGGTGAGGAATCATATGAGACAGCACCTGGTGAGGCAGTTGTATTTAATGCAGATACAGAAGATTTTAATCAGGGAAGAATAAGGCTTATTCCCAAGTCGGGAGAGATACAGTTCCAGTCAGTAAACAGAGGTGTTGGAACGCCTTCATACGGAGGAACTCTTGAAGTTTCACGATATGATGAGGGAATTGTTGTTGTAAATGAGGTGGCAATAGAAGATTATTTAAAGAAAGTTGTTCCAAGCGAGATGCCGTCAGGATTTAATCTTGAAGCACTGAAATGTCAGGCAGTATGTGCAAGAAGCTATGCTTATACAGAACTTTCCAATAACTATTATAGTGCGTATGGAGCGCATATTGATGATTCAATACAGTTTCAGGTATATAACAATTCGCCACGGGCAGATTCTACGGATGCAGCGGTAGATGCTACGGCAGGACAGGTGCTTTCATATAATGGAGAGGTAGTCAAGACATATTATTATTCAACTTCATGCGGAAGCACTACAGATGTTACTTTGTGGGGTAATACAACAGAAAACTACCCATATTTTGTTGCGGAATGTGTAGGCGGTATAGATAAGGGACTCACGCTTACAATAGAATCTGAATTCAATACATTTATAAAGAGTGAAAATGAAGCTGATTACGATTACGACTGTACCTTGTACAGATGGAGCATGGAGGAATCAGTTAAAGAGATAAGTGAAGGCTTTGCACGTTCTACAGGCAAAAATGTAGGCAATATAACAGATATAGAAGTGCTTGAACGTGTTAATGGCGGTGCGGCAGTCAAAGTCAAGGTGACAGGTGATAAAGGCGAAGCAGTGATAGACAGCGAATCTGCAATAAGAGCAGCATTTGGCAATGCAAATGTGGATATGAATACGAAGTCAGGAACAACAAGATATGCGAATCTTCCCAGCACATTCTGTGTGTTTGAAAAAGTGATGGAGGGTAAGAAACTGACGGGAATCAGGATAACCGGAGGCGGTTACGGACATGGAATCGGCATGAGTCAGAATGCTGCCAATAAAATGGCAGAATCCATGACTTACGCGCAGCTTCTGGAATTCTTCTACAGAGGTACTACGCTTACTCTGATTTCTTCCCAAGATAATGCCTGAATATTTTTTCATCATTGATGAAGTAGTTAATCTCTGCACCGATGAATATTATAATCATGCAGGCATACATCCATATAAGTGCTATGATAATAGTAGCAAGGCTTCCGTACATGTATGAAAAGTTCGGTGAGTGGCCGACATAAAGAGAATACAGTGCTGTAAAAAGATACCATCCTAAAGCAGAGAAGAAAGCTCCGGGAATCTCTTTATAGAATTTTTTGCCTCTTCTTGATACAAGCGAGAAAGCTATAGTAAAGAAGAGTGTAAATACACTTGGAAACAGAAAATGTTTACTGTTAAATATTCCCCTGAATACAATTACTACATTAGTAAGCTGTGGAATATATTTCATGGTGAAGTTCATAATATTGTTACCGAATACCATAAGTATAAGACTTGCAATAATAAGTACCATGAATATAAGTGCGTATATGCTTGCTCTTATTCTCTGAAAGAGCCAGTTCTTCTGGTTGCCTTTTCTGTATATCTGCTTTAATCCACGGACTATCGCCATGAAGCCCTTGCCGGCAGCCCATATAATACCTATAGCGGTAATGAGGGTTAAGGCAGTGGTTGAATTGTCATATATATCAGTAAGCATACCCTGTACGATAGGCTGCAGCTGTGTTGGAAGAACGCCATAAATAACCTTTAAAAGGTCTGCTTTGGAAACTGGCAGAAACTTAATAAGGCTCAAAAGGCCGATAAAGAACGGGAAAAAACTCAGCATGAGATAGTAACATGCTGAGGAAGCGTAGTCGCCAATGCGGTCTTCAGTTATTTTAGTGGCAATTCTTTTAATTAATAATATTAAATTCAGCATTCTTATTCCTATAATCCTTAATTGAATGTTTTCAAGATATTATATGTTATTTTATAGAATTTAGCAATTACTTGCAAACAGCAGTTATTTTATGTAAAATGTGATTCGTGTAATTATGCACAGTAAATATAGTGAGGCAGATATGGGAATTAGTGTTAAGCTTCAGGTGTTTGAAGGCCCTTTAGATCTTCTTTTACATTTGATAGATAAGAATAAAGTTAATATATATGATATTCCGATTGCAATGATTACAGAGCAGTATATGGAATATGTTGAGCAGTTAAAGAAGGAAGACCTCAATGTGGTAAGTGAATTCCTTGTAATGGCAGCGACTCTTCTTGATATTAAGTCAAGAATGTTACTTCCTAAGGAAGTGGATGAAGAGGGCAACGAGGAAGATCCAAGAGCAGAACTTGTTGAAAAGCTGTTAGAGTACAAGCTGTACAAAGCTATGGCACAGGAATTAAAGGACAAGCAAACGGACGCTGAGAGAACTTATTATAAGAAGCAGGATATTCCTGAGGAGGTTGCAGCATATACACCACCTGTTGATTTAGCAGAGGTTATAGGCCATACAACCCTTACACGTCTTAACAGAATATTTGCTGATGTAATAAAGCGTAAGGAAGACAAGATTGATCCGGTACGAAGTAAGTTCGGAAAGATTGAGAAGGAAGAAGTTACCATGAGCGAGAAGCTTGTGGATATTAAAGCATTTATGATGGAGCATGAGAGTTTCAGTTTCAGGGAACTTTTATGGAATAATCCGTCAAAGGTTGCTGTTATAGTAACATTTTTAGTTGTGTTAGAGCTTATTAAGACAGGATTTGTTGAGGTTAAGCAGGAAAGCCCGGAGGATGATATATTCATAAGGGTGGTAAGAGATCCTGAGCTTATTGAAGATATAACAGAGGAGTAGGAAAATGAGTTTAGAAAAGATGGAAGGCATAATTGAAGCGGTGCTTTTTACTATGGGTGATTCTGTGGAAGTGAGCAAGCTTGCAGATGCCATTGAACAGGATGTGGATACAACTACTAAGATAGTACACAATCTTATGGATAAATATGAATCAGAGGACAGGGGAATAAGGATTATTGAGCTTGAGAACAGCTTCCAGTTGTGTACCAAGCAGGAATATTACGATGCACTTATAAGAGTGTGCAGCCAGCCTAGAAGATATACACTTACAGAGGCGGCACTTGAAACATTGTCAATAATAGCATATAAGCAGCCTGTAACTAAGATTGAAATAGAGAATATCAGAGGTGTTAATTCAGACAGGGCAGTGAGCAAGCTTGTTGAACTTGGTCTTGTAAAAGAAGTTGGAAGACTTGATGCACCGGGAAGACCAATGCTTTTCGGAACAACAGAGGATTTCCTAAGGTCATTTGGAGTACAGTCGATAGACGAGCTTCCAACAATCAGTGAAGATATGGTTGAACAGTATAAGGAAGAGGCAGAGTTAGAGCTTGCAAGCGAAAGCTTTGATGCAGATAATTCAGAAGATTCTGATGGACAGATAACATTAGGAATATAGAAAGGAAGTTGACATTATGGAAAGAAAGAATGCATGGAAGAAATATTCAGATGAAGATAAGAACAATGTATTCACATTTGCAGAAGAATACAGGACTTTTATATCTGAATGCAAGACAGAAAGAGAATGTGTAAAGAAGGCTGTAGCACTGGCAGAAAAAGCTGGATACAGAAACTTACAGGATGTTATTGCAGCCAATGAGACACTTAAGGCTGGTGATAAGGTATATGCTGTAAATATGAAGAAGGCAATCGTGCTTTTTAATATTGGAAGTGAACCGATAAGCACCGGTATGAATATACTTGGGGCACATATTGATTCACCAAGACTTGATATCAAGCAGAATCCTATGTATGAAGATTCTGACCTTGTACTTCTTGATACACATTATTATGGTGGAATCAAGAAATACCAGTGGGTAGCAATTCCTCTTGCACTTCACGGAGTTGTTGCATTAAAGAATGGTGAATGTGTTGAAGTAGTAATAGGAGAAGATGCTGATGATGCAGTTGTCGGAGTATCAGACCTCCTTATACATCTTGCTGCTAAGCAGATGGAGAAGAAGGGAAGTACGGTAGTTGAAGGTGAAGACCTTGATATTCTTATAGGAAGCATGCCGGCAGTATCAGACAGTGATGATAAAGATGGTGAAAAGGAAGAAAAGGAAGCCGTTAAGAAGAATATTCTTGCAATTCTTAAAGAAAAATATGGAATTGAGGAGGAAGATTTCTTATCAGCAGAGCTTGAAGCAGTTCCGGCAGGACATGCAAGAGATTACGGCTTAGACAGAAGCATGATTATGGGATATGGCCATGATGACAGAGTGTGTGCTTATCCTTCACTTGTGGCACTTCTTAACACACCACAGGTTACAAGAACAGGCGTGTGCATCCTTGTAGATAAAGAAGAGATAGGAAGTGTCGGTGCAACAGGAATGCATTCAAGATTCTTTGAAAATATGGTTGCAGAGGTTATGGACAGATGTGGTGACTATTCAGAACTTAAGTTAAGAAGAGCACTTGCTAATTCTTACATGTTATCATCAGATGTAAGTGCAGCATATGATCCTAACTATGCATCAGTATTTGAAAAGAAAAATGCAGCTTTCTTCGGAAAGGGAATGGTATTTAACAAGTACACAGGTTCAAGAGGAAAGAGTGGTTCTAATGATGCTTCGGCTGAATTCATTGGAAAGTTAAGAAAAGTTATGGATGATGCAGATGTGTACTTCCAGATGGCAGAGCTTGGAAAGGTAGATGCAGGCGGCGGTGGAACTATCGCATATATCTTAGCTAACCTTGATATGAATGTAATCGACAGCGGAATTGCTGTACAGAATATGCATGCACCATATGAGGTTATAAGCAAGGCAGACCTTTACGAGACATTAAAGGGATATGAAGCATTTTTACAGATGTAAGATAATTGAAAGGATACAGATATGAAGTGGAATAAATATTCAATCCAGACAACTACAGATGCAGTTGATATGATAAGCAGTGCACTTAATGATATAGGAATTGAAGGTATTGAAATCGAGGATAATGTACAGCTTACAAAGGAAGAGGCTAAGTCAATGTTTGTAGATTTCATTCCTGACCTTCCGCCTGATGATGGAAGAGCCAAGGTTAATTTCTACATCGACAGTGAAGAAGATGACGGTTCTATGCTTGAAAAGGTTAAGGCAGAGCTTGAAGATTTAAGAATGTTTATTGATATCGGTGAGGGAACAATCACAGAATCAGAGACAGAGGACAAGGACTGGATTAATAACTGGAAGCAGTACTGGCATACATTTACAATAGGAGACTTATTCATTAAGCCTACATGGGAGCCGGAGACAGAGGAGATGAAGGGACATGCGGTACTTAGCATTGACCCGGGAACAGCTTTCGGAACAGGCTCACATGAGACTACAAGAATGGTTATAAAGCAGCTTCAGAAGTATGTTAAAGATGGTGATGAGGTGTTAGATGTCGGCTGTGGAAGCGGTATTCTTTCAGTAGTTGCATTAAAATATGGTGCAAAGCATGCATTTGGTACAGACCTTGACCCTAATGCAATTATTGCATCAGAGGAAAATGCAGAGCAGAACAATATAGATAAGAAGCAGCTTGAGGTTATTGAGGGTAATATCATTGATGACAAGGCTGTTAAAGATGCCTGTGGCTACGAGTGCTACGACATTGTATGTGCCAATATCCTTGCAGACGTATTAGAGCCGCTTTCAACATGTATACATGAGCATATGAAGCACGGCGCTTACTTTATTACCTCCGGTATTATAGATACTAAGGAAAATGAAGTGGCAGAGGCATTTAGAAAGAATCCTGAGTTAGAGATAGTTGAGATTAACCACGATGGTGAGTGGGTTAATATCACAGCAAGAAGGAAGTAGTGTATGTATCATTTTTTTGCAGAGCATGAGAATATCCATGATTCATATATAGATATAGTTGGAAGTGATGTTAATCACATTAAGAATGTATTAAGATTCAAAGAAGGCGACAAGCTTCTTATAAGCAGCGGAGATAATGTTGATTACGAATGCAGCATTGCTTCTATGTCGGATGAATATATAAGGGCAGATATACTAAGCAAGGACGAGCAGGGAAAAGAACTGCCTTCAAGAATAATCCTGTTTCAGGGACTGCCTAAGGCTGACAAAATGGAGCTTATAATACAGAAAGCTGTAGAACTCGGAGCATACAGTGTTGTTCCTGTAGCAATGAAAAGAAGCGTTGTAAAACTAGATGCGAAGAAAGCTAAAGCTAAGGTCGAACGCTGGAATGGCATTGCATTAAGTGCAGCCAAGCAAAGCAAGAGAAGTATCCAGCCTGAAGTGACAGAGGTTATGACATTTAAGCAGGCACTTGAGTATGCAGGAAAGTTAGATAAACTATTACTGCCTTACGAGTGTGCAGAAGGCATGGAAAAGACCAGAAAAGTGATTGAAGAAATCGGACATGGAGAATCTGTTGGCATATTCATAGGTCCTGAGGGCGGATTCGACAGGTCAGAGCTTGACGAAGCTGTAAATGCAGGCTGTGAGATAATCACACTAGGTAAGAGAATATTAAGAACTGAGACAGCGGGAATGATGCTGTTGTCAGTGCTTATGTATAATATGGAAGAATAAGCGGAAAAGAGGCAATATGGAAGCATATCTTGATAATTCTGCTACAACGAAATGTGCAGCAGAGGTAGTAGAAACAGCAGTAAAGGTTATGTCAGAAGATTATGGTAATCCATCATCAAAGCATATGAAGGGCGTTGATGCAGAGAAATATATCCGTGAAGCTAAAGAGGTAATAGCAAAGACTCTTAAGTGTCAGGATAAGGAGATACTCTTTACTTCTGGTGGAACAGAATCTAATAACATGGCAATAATCGGAACAGCAATGGCTAATAAAAGAAAAGGAATGCACTGCATAGTATCATCTGTAGAACATTCATCAGTTAAAGAGCCATTCAATTTCCTTGAAAAAGAAGGCTTCAGAATAACATATCTTCCAGTTGATAAAGACGGAATAGTTGATATAGAGGTTCTAAAGAATGCACTTGATGATGAGACAATACTTGTTTCGGTAATGTATGTTAACAATGAAATTGGTGCAGTTGAACCGATTGAAGAAATCGGACATATAATTAAAGATTATAATCCTGATATTGTATATCATGTTGATGCGATACAGGCTTATGGCAAATATAAGATATATCCTAAGAAGCTGGGAATTGATCTGTTATCAGTCAGCGGGCATAAGATTCACGGACCTAAGGGAAGCGGATTCTTATTCATTAATGATAAGACAAGAATCAAGCCTATTATATATGGTGGCGGACAGCAGAAGGGCATGCGTTCAGGAACTGAAAATGTTCCTGCTATAGCAGGACTTGCAACTGCCGTAAAGCTTATATATAATAATGACTTTGAAAGCAAGATAGCACATTTGTATGAGTTAAAGGATTACTTCATAGATGAGCTTGAAAAGCTTCCTGATGTGCAGGTAAACAGCAAGAAGGGTACGGATTCGGCACCACAGATTGTAAGTGCAAGCTTTAAGGGAGTAAGGGCAGAAGTGCTTCTTCATTCACTTGAAGATAAAGAAATCTATGTATCATCGGGTTCAGCATGCTCATCTAATAAGCCGGGACTTAGCAACACACTTGTTGCAATCGGACTTGATAAGGATCTGCTTGATTCAACACTACGATTCAGCTTCTGTTATGAGACAACAAAGGAAGAACTTGAATACACAATAGAAACACTTAAACAGCTGCTTCCAATGCTTAGGAAGTACACAAGACGATAATTGTGTGAAAATAGATTTTCACACACAAGATTTGTGTTTTGCACAAATCTTGATATGCAAAGGAAAGGCGGAAGAATAATGTATAAAGCATTTTTGATAAAGTATGGAGAAATAGGAGTTAAGGGAAAGAACAGATTCATCTTTGAGGACGCCCTTGTAAGACAGATTAAGTTCTCACTTAAAGATGTTGAGGGAGAATTTGATGTAAGAAGAGCAGATGGAAGAATCTATGTTAATGCACTTTCAGACTATGATTATGATGAGGTAATTGAGAGTCTTACAAGAGTATTTGGTATAGTTGGAATCTGTCCTGTAGTTCAGATCGAAGATAACGGATTTGATGACCTTGCTAATCAGGTTATCAATTATCTTGATAAGGCATATAAGAATAAGAATCTTACATTCAAGGTTAATGCAAGAAGAACAAGAAAGAATTATCCAATGAACTCAATGGAGATTAACATGGAGCTTGGTGGAAGAATTCTTGATGCATTCCCAGAGATGAAGGTTGACGTGCATAAGCCGGAGGTTCTTTTACAGGTAGAAATCAGAGGAGATGTAATCAATATTTACTCTATCGAGGTTCCGGGTCCTGGAGGAATGCCAATTGGAACAGCAGGAAAGGCTATGCTTTTATTATCAGGCGGTATTGACAGCCCTGTTGCAGGATATATGGTAGCCAAAAGAGGTGTACAGATTGAAGCAACATACTTCCATGCTCCTCCATATACAAGTGAAAGAGCTAAGCAGAAGGTAATTGACCTTGCAAAGATTGTATCTAAGTATTCAGGCCCTATTACACTTAATGTTGTTAATTTCACAGATATCCAGATGGCTATATATGAGAAATGTCCACATGATGAGCTTACAATCATTATGAGAAGATATATGATGAAGATTGCTGAAGATTTAGGAAAATCAAGCGGATGTCAGGGACTTGTTACAGGAGAGAGTATCGGACAGGTTGCAAGCCAGACAATGGCAAGTCTTTACTGTACTAACGAAGTGTGTACAATGCCTGTATTCAGACCAGTTATCGGTTTTGACAAGCAGGAGATTATTGATATATCAGAAAAGATTGGCTCATATGAGACATCAATACAGCCATTTGAGGACTGCTGTACAATATTCGTTGCAAAGCACCCTGTAACCAAGCCTAATCTTAATGTTATCAAGCAGCATGAGACTAACCTTGACGGAGTTATTGAGGAGCTTTACAAGACAGCAATTGAGACAACAGAAAAAATCGTAATTGAATAAAATAAAACCGCTTTATCTGTTACAGATAAAGCGGTTTATATGTGCTTACACATCATTACTCAACGATGTATGGCTTTAATACGGCAAGGATTGTATCAATATCATTGTCTGCATGAATGTTCAGGTCAATTGGCTTAGAAAGATCAAGACTGAATATACCCATTATGGACTTGGCATCAATTACATATCTGCCAGAAACAAGATCAAAGTCAACATCGAATTTAGTGATATCGTTGACAAAAGATTTTACTTTGTCGATTGAATTTAATGAAATCTTTACAGTTTTCATTAGAATACCTCCTTAAATGTTTTTCTATAAACTATAATATCTATTTGTTAAACCTATGTCAATAAAGAAATGTAACAAAAATTAACAGGCAATGAGGATTAAATTGAAAAAAGTTGCTATACACAGTCTGGGCTGTAAGGTTAATTCCTATGAGGCAGAATCAATGGAGATAATGCTTAGGGATGAGGGGTATGAGATAGTGCCTTTCAGTGAAGATGTTCAGGCTGATATATATATAATTAATACATGTTCAGTGACTAATATTGCTGACAGAAAATCAAGACAGATGCTGCATAAGGCAAAGAAGATGAATCCGGAGGCTGTTGTTGTCGCTGCTGGCTGTTATGTGCAGGCAGACCCTGACGGAGTTAAAAAGGATGAATGTGTTGATATCGTTCTTGGCAATAATATGAAGATAAGTATTGTTGAAGCATTAAATGATTATTTTGGCGGTTCGGATAAAACAAGCTATCTAGTTGATATTAATGACAAGTATCAGGAGTATGAATCACTTAAGATTAACCAGACAGGGGAACACACAAGAGCGTATATCAAGATTCAGGACGGATGCAACCAGTTCTGTTCTTACTGCATAATACCATATGTAAGAGGCAGGGTAAGAAGCCGTAAGCCTGAAGATATAGTAAATGAGGTTAAGACGCTTGCAGCTACAGGTGTTAAGGAGGTTGTTCTTACAGGAATCCATATATCATCTTATGGAACAGACCTTGAGAATATAAGCCTTATAGAACTTATAGAGGCAATCCATGAGATTGAAGGAATTAAAAGAATACGTTTAGGTTCACTTGAACCAAGAATAATTACAGAAGAATTTGCAAAAAGGATTGCCGGCTTAGAAAAGATATGTCCACATTTTCACTTATCATTACAGAGTGGATGCGACAAGACATTAAAGGCAATGAACAGAAAATATAATACAGATGAGTATTATGAGGGCTGCGTAAAGTTAAGAGAAGTGTTTGATAATCCGGCAATAACTACTGATGTAATCGTTGGATTTCCGGGCGAGACAGAGGAAGATTTCCTTGAGACACGCAAGTTCCTTGAGAAAGTACATTTTTACGAAATGCATATATTCAAATATTCAAGAAGAAAGGGAACAGTTGCTGACAAGATGAAGGAGCAGGTAGCAGATACTGTTAAGTCAGAAAGAAGTGCAGTACTGCTTGCGTTAGAGAAGGCACAGTCACTTGAATACAGAAAAATGTATATCGGAAAGAAGTTAGAAGTTCTTATAGAAGAATTGACAGAAATAGATGGCAGGTCATATTATACAGGATATACAAAGAACTATATCAGAGTGGCAATAGCCGCTGATGAGTTTAAGGATAATCCTGTTAATGACATATATGAATGTATGGCTGATAAGCTTATCTGTGACGGGGTTACTATATTAGCGAGGTGTAATTAATGTCAAGAAAGAATACTAAAGGAACAATATTAGCTATAGATATGGGTAATACTAATATAGTTATTGGCTGTGTTGATGATGATAAAGTAATATTTGAGGAAAGGCTGAGTACAGACCTTTCAAAGACAGAGCTGGAGTATGCCATCAGCTTTAAGAATGTTCTTGAAATCTATAATATAAAATCAGAGAATATCAATGGTGCAATTATATCGTCAGTTGTTCCACAGCTTGTTAATGTTATTAAAGCTGCTGTTGAAAAGGTTGTAGATATAGAGCCTCTGGTTGTAGGACCCGGAGTAAAGACGGGGCTTAACATTCTTATGGACCAGCCGAAGCAGGTGGGAAGTGACTTAATAGTTGATGCAGTTGCTGCGACACATGATTATGGCGCACCTGTTATTATAGTTGATATAGGCACAGCAACTACTATAAGCACAGTTGATGAGAATGGTAATTATATAGGTGGTGCAATCCTTCCGGGAGCAGGCGTTTCAATGAATTCACTTTCATCAAGAACTGCGCAGCTTCCGAGAATCAGCTTTGATGCACCTAAAGGACCGGTTGGAAAGAACACAGTTGACTGTATGAAGAGCGGTCTTATATACGGACATGCAGGAAGTATAGACGGAATTATAGACAGAATAATAGATTGCTGCGGATTCGGAAAGAACGGAAAGCCTGCTGCAAAGCTAGTGGCAACAGGGGGACTTAGCAAGGTTATAATTCCATTCTGCAGAAACAGAATTGAGACTGACCCTGCACTTCTTATAAGAGGTCTGAAATACATTTATGATAAAAATGTCTAGAAAGTGGCTGCATAGGCGGGAGGAGATAATATGCTTAAGGGAAAGACAGTTGTTCTTGGAGTAACAGGTAGTATAGCAGCATATAAGATTGCTAATCTTGCAAGTATGCTTGTAAAGAAGCATGCCAATGTGCATGTTATAATGACTGAGAATGCGTGCAATTTTATTAATCCAATAACATTTGAGACACTTACAGGAAACAAGTGCCTGGTTGATACATTTGACAGAAACTTCCAGTTTAATGTTGAGCATGTCAGCCTTGCAAAGATGGCTGATATATTCCTTGTAGCACCTGCTTCGGCAGATGTAATAGGAAAGATTGCAAATGGGATAGCAGACGATATGCTGACTACAACAATTATGGCATGCAAATGTCCAAAGCTTATATCACCTGCGATGAACACTAATATGTTCACTAATCCTATAGTACAGGATAATCTTAAGAAATTAGAGCATTATGGATATGAAATTATCCAGCCTGACAGCGGATATCTTGCATGTGGAGATACAGGTGCGGGAAAGATGCCGTCGGAGCAGGTCCTTCTTAATTACATCTTAAGGACAATAGCTAAAGATAAGGATATGGCAGGAATTAAGCTTACAGTTACTGCAGGACCTACAAGAGAGAAGTTAGACCCTGTAAGATTCTTATCTAATAATTCCACTGGAAAAATGGGCTATGCAATCGCTAGGATGGCAATGCTGCGTGGAGCGGATGTAACACTTATATCAGGAAAAGTAAGCCTTGAGCCTGTGCCATTTGTTAAGATGGTAGATATTGTTTCAGCAGAGGATATGTATAATGCAGTAATAGAGAGTGCTAAAGACACTGATATTATAATCAAGGCAGCAGCAGTTGCAGATTACAGACCAAGTAATGTAAGTGATGAAAAGATAAAGAAAAAAGATGACGATATGTCAATTCCTCTTGAGAGGACGAAAGACATAATCGGCACACTTGGAAGCAGTAAAAGAGACGGACTGTTTCTGTGCGGATTCTCAATGGAAACAGAGCATATGCTTGAGAATTCCAAGGCGAAGCTCACAAAGAAGAATCTGGACATGATAGTGGCTAACAATGTCAAGGTGGCAGGTGCTGGATTTGGAACAGATACCAATGTTGTTACTGTTATTACTAAAGATGCAGTCGAGGAGCTTCCTATGATGAGTAAGGAAGAGGTTGCTGACGCACTTCTTGACAGAATAATGAAAGCAAGACAATAATAAAAGAAAAACAGAAGCGGGAAATAAAAAAGGCTGCCAGCTAAATGATATGTACTGTAATCATAATTACATATCATATGCTGGCAGCCTTTTTGTGGGTGACGGTAAGAAAAATACGCCACGCCGAATTGCTACATATCTTCGCCAAGTGCCTTGATTCTTCCGTAAGTACTTAAAAGATATAAGCCAGAAAGACCTACAAGTGCGTAGATTATACGGTCTACCATAACAGACCTGAATATAAAATGCACAAGGTTGAAATTGAGGAATCCGATAAGTCCCCAGTTAAGAGTTCCTACAATGGCGATTGTAAGAGCAATGTAGTCTATAGGTTTAGAATTCATAAAATGCCTCCTTAAAATAGCGGATTTGCTTTTGTGATTAGTATTAGACATTTCACACAGATGATACTGGTAAAATATGGATTTTATAATGAAAAAGTGCAAACTTGCGGCTTTAAACCTTGTATCAGCCTGTCTAAAATGCTACAATTACAGTGTTTGTGAATCAGCACAGGTATTGTGCGGAAATAATGAGGTTTATCATGGCGGGAAAGAAAGTAGTCAGATACAGAAGAAAACCGAAAGCAGCAGCAATTATATTTGCGATAGTTCTTGTATATATTGTGTGCTTTATTTTGATATATGTCTCTAAAGCGAAAGTACAGACTTATGAAGTAGAAGTTGGTTCACTTATGAATAATGCTTCGTTTACCGCAGTAGCTTTAAGACAAGAAGAAGTATATAACTCATCATACTCAGGCGATATTAATTATTACCAGAGAGAGGGAACAAGGGTTATGACAGATGATACGGTTTATACGGTTGATGAGACCGGAAGAGTATCAGAAATCCTTGCGCAGTATACTTCAGGAGATGGCAATAAGCTGTCTGATGAGAATCTGACAGTTATTAAGAATACGCTTACTAATTATAAGACTGAATATGGTGATAATGATTTCAGTGCAGTATATGACCTTAAGTCGGATCTTAATGCAACAGTTCTTCAGTCTATTAATGAAAATATTATGGCTAATCTTGATTCAATTGTTTCAAGTACAGGAAGCCAGGATCTTTTTAAAACTGTTAAAGCAGAAAAGCCCGGAATTGTTGTGTATTCAGTTGATGGATATGAGGGCATAACAGAAGAGACAATTGGCAATGTCGATTTTAAGAAAACTGCTTATGACAAGCAGAACCTTAAATCTGAAAAGCTGATTGCTGCATCAGATCCTGCATATAAGCTTATTACGAGTGAGAACTGGACACTTATGTTTCCGGTAACACAGTCAGATATTGATAAGTATTCATTATCAGGTAAAGATACCATATCAATCAAGTTTACAAAGGATAGTGTAACGGGAACATTTCCATTTAAAATAGTTAATGACGGAAAGAACTCATATGGTGAGATAACTTTATCAAAGTACATGATAAGGTATGCAACAGAGAGATTCCTTGATATTGAAATAATTGTATCAGGTAAATCCGGAATAAAGGTTCCTGTATCGGCGGTAACAGAGAATGAATTCTATAAGATACCGAAGGAATATCTTATAACTAATGGCGAAAAAGGCAATTACGGTTTCTTTGTGGAAGAAAGTGATTCAGAAGGAAAGCTTAATCAGGTGTTTAAGTCAGTGGATATCTATAAGTCAACTGATGATTCAATATATATTAAAAAGACAGAGCTTTCAGCAGGAACAAGCATTATTAAAATGGATTCAAGCGACAGATTCGTTGTCGGGCCTGTAGAGAAGCTTAAGGGCATATATTGTGTGAATACCGGATATACAGTCTTTAAGCTGGTAGAGATAATAGATGGCAATAATGAGTACTATATTGTAAAACAGTCACTTAGTCATGGTGTGTCAATATATGACAGAATAATTCTTGATGCGGACAAGTATTCGGAGAATGAAATGATATATTAAATGTTTTGGCATATCAGATTAATGACATTCAGGAGGTATTATGTTAAAGGATAATCTTATTGAAGTTGAAGGACATATAAAGAAAGCATGTGAGAAATCAGGAAGAAATCCTGAAGATGTATGCCTTGTAGCAGTAAGCAAGACAAAGCCCGAAGAAATGCTTATGGAAGTATATGACTGTGGAATAAGACAGTTTGGAGAGAATTATGTTCAGGAAATGGTGGACAAGGTAGATGATCTTCCTAAAGATATAACATGGCATATGATAGGACATTTACAGAGAAACAAAGTAAAATATGTTGTCGGACGTGCAGCAATGATTCATTCTGTTGATTCAGAAAGACTTGCTGTAGCAATAAGCGAGGAGGCAGTTAAGAAAGGGCTTGTACAGGATATTCTTATTGAAGTTAATGTTGCAGAAGAAGAGAATAAGTTCGGCGTTACATGTGATGAAGCGGAAGAATTTGTAAAGAAAATAGCAGTGCTTCCGGGAATCAGGATAAGAGGATTCATGACAAGTGCACCATTCGTTGAAAATCCGGAAGATAACAGAAAGTATTTTAGAGAATTAAAGCAATTACTGGTTGACATAAATAACAAAAACATAGATAATGTATACATGAATGTTTTGTCCATGGGCATGACTAACGACTATACAGTTGCGGTGGAAGAAGGAGCAACTCATGTCAGAGTGGGAACAGCAATATTTGGAGCCAGGGACTATTCACATTAATATGTTTTGGGGATACTAAAGAAAGTCAGATTATCAGATATAGGAGAGTGTTTATAATGGGAATGTTAGATGGTTTAACTAATATGTTTAAGATGCATGATGATGACGATTTTGATGATGATTACGAAGATTACGATGATGATTTTGATGATGATTACGAAGATGAGAAGCCTTCTGCAAGAAAGAGACTTTTTACCGGTTCATCCAAGAAAGATTCAGTAGCTGATGAAGAAGTATCATATACAGCAGAGAAGCCAAGATTTGCTTCGAAGTCTAAGGTTGTTCCTATGAAGACACAGTCTGCAAGAGGACTTGAAGTTGTTGTAATAAGACCAGAATCTATGGAAGATGCTAAGGAGATAACAGATACACTTCTTACAGGTAAGGCTGTTGTGCTTAACCTTGAAGGAATCCATGTTGAGATAGCACAGAGAATAATAGATTATTCTGCTGGTTCTACATATGCAATAAGGGGTAACCTTCAGAAGATAACTAATTATATTTTCCTGGTGACTCCACCTAATGTAGATATTTCAGGTGATATTCCTGAGATAGTAACAGGAGGAATTGATCTTTCATCATTTAACAAGAATGAAAACAGATTTTAATTGATCTTTACAGCCACCCACATATAATGGGTGGCTGTTTAAGTATAAGAATAAGGGAGAATGTTATGAAGTGTATTAATGTAAAGTGCGAAGGAAAACCAGCATACGATATTGTGATTGAAAGTGGATTCGGGGGACTTTCAGAAGCCTTTAATAAGCTTGAAATAACAGGGAGAAAGTTATGTATTGTGACAGACAGCAATGTAGGTCCTTTATATGCAGAACAGGTAAAGAATGAACTTGAAAAAACAGGCAATGCAGTATATGTGTATACATTTGCAGCAGGAGAAGAGAATAAGACTCTTGACACAGTACAGGATGTATATGAATATCTTATAGAGAATCATTTTGACAGGAATGACTGCCTTGTAGCACTTGGCGGAGGAGTTGTTGGCGACCTTACCGGATTTTCTGCGGCAACATATCTTAGAGGAATTAAATTTATACAGGTTCCTACATCACTTCTTGCACAGGTTGATTCAAGTATTGGCGGCAAGACAGGCGTTGATTTCAGGGCATATAAGAATATGGTTGGAGCATTCCACCAGCCAAAGCTTGTATATATGAACATGTCAGTTCTTAAGTCACTCAGTAAGAGACTCTTTAATTCCGGCTTTGGTGAGATTATAAAGCACGGACTTATTAAGAACAGGGAATATTACAACTGGCTTAAGGATAATGCGGACAGAATCAAGGCACTTGATGCAGATGCGCTTGAGCATATGATATATGTAAGCTGCAATATAAAGAGAGAAGTTGTTGAGAATGATCCTAAGGAAAAGGGTGAAAGAGCACTGCTTAATTTCGGACATACACTTGGACATGCTATTGAGAAAGAAATGAATTTCTCACTTTATCATGGAGAGTGTGTTGTGCTTGGAATGATAGCCGCACTTAATATATGTGTGGAGCTTGGTACAATCAGCAGCGAAGAAAGAGATGATGCACTTAAAACATTTGCAATGTATGAGTTCCCTGACCATGTAACAGGAATTAATATTGATGATGTTGTTGCAGTATCTAAGAACGATAAAAAGATGGATGCCGGCAAGGTTAAGTTCATTCTTCTTAAGTCAGTAGGAGATGCTTATATTGACAGAAATATATCTGATGAGCAGATGAAGAGGGCGCTTGAGGGCGTTATAAGATAAATGTTTACAATAACGGAGGTTGAAAGTGAATAATAAAAAGAGAGTATTCAGCTTGTTATTTTACATAATAGGAATTGCAGTTCTGACAGAACTGGATCAGATTACAAAGGTGCTGGCGGAATCAAAGCTTATGGGAAAGCCTGACTTTAAAGTGATAGGCGATGCATTTGTTTTCTCATATCTTAGAAATGAAGGTGCTGCATGGGGAATGTTAAGCGGAAAGATTAATCTTTTCCTTATATTCACAGTTATTGTAGTGCTTTTGGTGACTTATGTAATCATTAATCTGCCTGTTACGAAAAAATATGTGCCGCTGCTTATTACATGTACATTGCTTGTATCAGGTGCAGCCGGTAATTTTATAGACAGGGTAAGGTTCGGGTATGTAAGGGATTTTATATATTTCAAGCTTATTAATTTCCCTGTGTTTAATGTGGCAGACTGCTATGTTACTGTTTCGGTAGTGCTTCTTATAATACTTATACTTTTTGTTTATAAGGAGGATGATTTCAACTTTTTAAAGATATCCAAGAAGGGTGATAACAATGAGTGATTCAGTACAGAACCTGATAGCTGAACCAGAGGACAAAGGAACAAGAATAGACAAATATCTGTCTCAGGAATTAGAGGATGTATCAAGGTCAAGGATACAGAAGCTGTTAGATGACGGAAATATTACAGTCGATGGCAGATGTGTGAAATCCAATTACAAGCTTAATGGAACAGAACACATTACCATAACAATTCCTGAACTTATTGTGCCTGAGATACTTCCGGAAAATATACCTCTGAATATAATATATGAAGACGATGATGTGATTCTTATAGATAAGCCAAAGGGAATGGTAGTACACCCGGCGGCAGGACATTATACCGGAACAGTTGTCAATGCACTTATGTACCACTGCCGTGATAACCTGTCAGGAATTAATGGCGTTATGCGTCCGGGAATTGTACACAGGATAGATATGAACACAACAGGCGTAATAGTTGCATGCAAGAATGACAAGGCACATAATGATATTGCCGCACAGCTTGCCGTACATTCTATAACAAGAAAATACTACTGTATTGTCCATAACCGCTTTAAAGAGGAAGAAGGTACAGTGGATGCGCCTATAGGACGCAATCCGAAAGACCGCAAGATGATGGCAATAGACAGAAAGAACGGAAAGAGGGCTGTTACACATTACCGTGTACTTGAGAATTTTGATAAGTACAGTTTTATAGAGTGCCAGTTAGAGACAGGAAGAACACATCAGATAAGGGTACATATGGCAAGTATAGGACATCCGATACTTGGAGATGATGTATATTGTCATGCGAAGACAGGATATAGACTACAGGGGCAGACACTTCATGCAGGAGTGTTAGGTTTTATACATCCGTCAACAGGAGAATATATGGAGTTTAAGGCACCATTGCCGGAATATTTCGAGAAGCTGCTTAAGGATTTAAGAAATGGAGGTAGCAATTGAGACGCAGGGAATTTATAGATATAATTTTGAACAGTATTTCAGATACATTTGATATATACCATAATTACTGGTTTGAAGGAAGAAAGTTCGTTATATATGCCTACAGCTACAATAAGAAAGACAGATTTTCAACAACAGATGATGCCAAGCTGTGGGATTCCAAATGTTACGAGCATCTGTTTTTTATTAATTGTGACACGCTTGGCATGAATGAACTTGATGATTTATATAATTTTGCTGTTGAGAAGATTGAACCGCATTTTGTAAGAGGTGACGGAAAGCTGCCTGCAAAGAATCATATGTATACACATATATCATTTATAATAATTACAAGAAACCAGGTGCTTCCTGATGTTGAGAAGGCACTTAAAGCTAAGAATTTCAGCAAGAATTATATGTTTGGAGCAAGGGGCTTTTCCAATATAAGGCTTGCATGTGTGACACCAAGCAGATACAGTGTCATATCTAATAAGGCTGGAGCAAAGATAGCAGAATTCCTTACAGAAATATTACTGCATATAGACCATTATGAGGAATAATTAAAAATTGTTAAAGATTTATTTAATTATGCTTAGAATGTAGATTTTCACGGAAAAATAATGTATAATACACTTAAAGTATTTCGTATACAATTGAAACCAGGAGGTAGGAACTATGGACGAGAGAACAGTTATTACTATCGGACGAGAATTTGGAAGCGGTGGACATGAGATAGGCATGAAACTGGCAGAGAAGCTGGGGATAAAGTGCTACGACAAGGAACTGCTTGAACTTGCAGCTAAGGAGAGTGGACTTTGTGAAGAACTTTTCGCATCTCAGGACGAGAAGCCTACTAACAGTTTCCTTTATTCTCTTGTAATGGATACATATTCACTGGGATATACTAATTCATATGTGGATATGCCTATTAATCACAAGGTTTTCCTTGCACAGTTTGATGCTATTAAGAAACTTGCAGAGAGAGAATCATGTGTTATTGTAGGAAGATGTGCTGATTATGCATTGGAAGATAATCCATATGCAGTAAGTGTATTTATCAAGGCAAGTCTTGATGAGAGAGTACAGAGAATTAAGAGAATCTATGAACTTAATGATTCTAAGGCTGCAGATCTTATCCAGAAGACGGATAAGAGAAGAGCAAGCTATTACAATTACTACTCAAGCAAGAAGTGGGGAGAGGCTAAGAGCTACAATCTCTGTATAGACAGTGGACTTGTAGGAGTAGACGGTGCAATTGACATGATACTTAAGTTCATTGAATTAAAAGAGAAGAACATGGGTAAGGATATTTAATACATTCTGATGTATATACGGTTGGTAAGTTATGGATTTTAATGGCTATAAAAGAACGAAGAAGTTTGATATTAAGAGATGGTTCAAGGGAACTAATTCAATTATATATCTTGTCATTCTTGTTGTAATGGTTCTGGGACTGGCTTTTGTATTAAAGACTGTTATTGGTATGCATAATAGCAATAAGAATGCAGATGAAGTGACTCAGGAAGAGACAACTGATGTGAGCGAGCAGGAGACTGATACACAGACTCAGACAGTTGCCAGAAACCAGTCATATTACATCAGGATAAGCATAGCTAAGCATACACTGGTTGTTTATCAGCTTGATAATAATAAAGAATTCTCTATTCCTGTTAAGGCTTTTAAAGTGGCTCTAGGACCTAAAGTTGCTCCTGCCAAGACGGCTATATCAGAGAAATCTTTATGGCGTAAGATTACAGATATATATTATGTCAGATACTCTTCAAGACTTGATAATGCTGAGTATCTGAGCTCTGCAACATATTATAGCCAGAGTAATTATAATCTTAATCCCGGGTCATATAATGCAATTGGCAATAATGTGACAGAGGGTTCAATACTTATGACATGTGCTAATGCCAAGTGGATATATGAAAACTGTGGTACTAAGACAACTGTTGAGATAGTTGAGGATTTTGATATCAGTTCAGCTATTAATGTTGAGGAAATAAACAGAATAGCTGATAACGCATATAGAGATCCTACAGATGATTTAAAAGAGAGCAGTCCTATCCAGCAGAGTATAAGTGAAACTACTAAGCCGACGGAAACACAGGCAGAGACAGTTTCAAGACAAGAGGAGACACAACGGGTAACAGAAACTGTAACACAGTCTGCAACACAACAGTCTTCAATGCAACAGACAACAACACAATCAGAGGCTCATAGTGCAGCAAGCCAGAGCACAACACAGTAGTTATATACAATAATTTAATCCCTTTTCGCTTTTTATAAAGCCGAATGTATGCTATAATAGGTACATTCGTGTATTTATGAAAGGAAAAGGGATTTTTTATGTCAAACATTATTATTTTAGCAGCAATTATACTTTACCTCGGAATGGTAGTATGGATAGGAGTAATCTGTTCTAAGAAGAACAGTGATGTAGGAGACTTCTATCTTGGTGGAAGAAAGTTAGGACCTGTTGTTACTGCAATGAGTGCAGAAGCGTCAGACATGAGCAGTTATCTGCTTATGGGTGTTCCGGGACTGGCATACCTTACAGGTCTTGCTGACGCAACATGGACAGCAATTGGTCTTGCACTTGGTACATACCTTAACTGGCTTATTGTTGCCAAGAAGATAAGATTATATTCACATGGTTATCAGGCAATAACACTTCCTGATTATTTTTCTAAGAGATTCGGGGATGACAAGCATGTAATTACATTAATATCAGCAGCACTTATTGTAATATTCTTTATACCATACACAGCATCAGGCTTTGCTGCCTGCGGAAAGCTGTTTAACAGTCTTTTAGGTTTTGATTATCATGCAGCAATGATTGTCAGTGCTGTTGTTATTGTACTTTACTGCACAATGGGTGGATTCCTTGCAGCAAGTACATCAGATCTTGTACAGAGTATTATTATGACATTCGCACTTGCTGTAGTAGTTATATTTGGAATTGTGCAGGCTGGAGGAATGGGAGCTGTACTTGATAATGCCAAGGCACTTCCAGGATATCTTGATATGTTCCACACACATATTGCAGAAACTAACAGTTCAGGAGACTATGGATTCTTTAAGATTGTTTCAACACTTGCATGGGGACTCGGATACTTCGGTATGCCACATATCCTTTTAAGATTCATGGCTATTGAAGATGAGAACAAGTTAAAGATTTCAAGAAGAATTGCTACTGTATGGGTATTCATATCACTCATTGTTGCAACTGGAATCGGTGTAATAGGACTTACACTTTCAAAGAATGGTATTATTGATACCCTTACAGGTTCAGAATCAGAGACAATTATTGTTAAGATATCACATTATCTTTCAACATTTAACCCTGTAGCAGCATTTATAGCAGGAATTATCCTTGCAGGTATTCTTGCAGCAACCATGTCAACAGCAGATTCACAGCTTCTTGCAGCTTCATCTGCAATATCACAGAACCTTGCGGTTGAGGTGTTACACATTAATATGTCTAAGAAGACATCAATGCTTGTTGCAAGACTTACGGTTGTTGTTATATCAGTTATATCAATATTCTTTGCACTTGATCCAACAAGCTCAGTATTTAAGATTGTTTCATTTGCATGGGCTGGTTTTGGTGCGGCATTCGGTCCTGTGGTTCTTTGCTCACTTTTCTGGAAGAGAGCTAATAAGTACGGAATTGTATCAGGAATGATTGCAGGTGGAGCAATGATATTCATATGGAAATTCGGTATTGCCAAGCTTGGAGGAATATTTGCGGTATATGAGCTTTTACCGGCATTTATCTTCGCAACATTAGTTATTATTGTTGTAAGTCTTGCTACAGGAAAGCCATCTAAGGAAGTTATGGATAAGTTCGAAGAAGTTAAAAATATGAGCAAATAATTCATGTCTCTTAATGCAATATGTAGAAGAGGGTTTTATATAATATGGGATATAATATAGCAATATGTGATGATGATAATTTAATGGCTCAGAATATTAAAAATTCAATGTTACATGAATTTAGTAACAAAGGATGGCAGGATGTTACTATTGATTATTATGAAGATGGTGTCAGGCTGTTATCAAGCATTGAAGCGGATAATTCATACAGGGTGGTTTTATTGGATATCAATATGGAGCCTATGGACGGATTTCAGATTGCAGAGCAGATAGCAAAAAGTAATTCGAAAATTCTTATAGTTTTTGTGACTTCACATGAAGAAACAGTATATGATTCTTTTGATTATATGCCTTTTTATTTTATCAGAAAGTCACGATATGAGATATCTGTAAAAAGAGTTGTTAATAAAATTATTGACAGGGAAAATCATGAAAAGAAAATAATGGTTGAGAGTAAGGATGGTCTGGTGGCTATAGATACAGCTAATATAATATATGCTGTAAGTCAGGATCATTATATTACAATATTCACAAC
>ERZ1026876.405-NODE-405-length-25887-cov-7.494116_pt1 | contig 25887 bp, 19 predicted proteins | sample MGYA00380168_ERZ1026876 | MGnify/ENA primary metagenome ERZ1026876 (study PRJEB33269, sample SAMEA4719804) | human gut metagenome | biome: human-associated habitat; feature: organic feature; material: feces | place: Cameroon | collected 2013-10 ... | reverse complement strand
ATATAATTAGGTATATCATTAATCATTAGTTTTAAAATAGGGATGAGTTTGAGTCAGCAAGTTTAATACCAACTCTTAAAGACAAGATTTACCGCTTGGTTTGTAATTATTGCTTTTTGATGTTGGGCTTTTAACTACAGCTAACTTAACCTTAAATCTCATATAAAATTTTAGAAACTAACTGATAGTAAAATAATTACTACATAAAAAGTAAGTAAGCTTTCGCTTTCATAGACCAACACTAATATGCATTTAGTGTTATGTATTTAGCTTTTTAAGGCCTAGCCTAATAATCTAGAGCATTAGTACTCTAATTACCTAGTGTAATAGTGCTTGTTCTTAAGTAGCTAATCCTAAATTAGGCCATGAAAGCAAGGTTTTCCCTAACAGGTACCTCAAACTAAAGGTACTTACGTATAACAAAAACTTAGGAAAAATCATATGTTTTGTCCTCAATGCGGAAGAGAACTCCCAGACAACGCAAGTTTCTGCTCAAAATGTGGTGCCGTGATTGACTCCCAGAAAAAAGAAGAAACTTCCTCTCAATCTAACCAAAATGAACAGCAAGATTCACAGGCGCAAACCGCAGCTGTATTCACCGAAGCTCCAGCAACTGAAAATCCAGCAAACACTCTCGCTCCGAACCAATCTACGTTAACTTGTGGTAAGTGGTTATTGTTTATATTTGTCTTTGGGATTATTAATTGCGTGCCATTTATAGGCTTCGTGTTACAAATTGTTATTTTAATTGTACTTGCCTGCATGGACAAGAAGACCTTTAAGTTTCCTGAAATAATTCCATTCGCCCGCGCATCTTTAATTTTGATGGCCATTATTACAGCAATATTCATAATAGTATTTTTATTCGTGATTATATTAACCGCCATTGGCGTAAGTATGCACCAATAAAACAAAACAACTTAAATTAAACTAATATGACTCGCGAGAACGTAAACCAAATGCGAAATTAAAAGCAAGTTCTCGAGAACCTAACTTGAAACGGAATTATTTGGATATGAATAGAGAAATGACAACCAAGGATTGGGTGATAACCCAGCTCCTTCTCCTTATCCCTATTGTAAACATTGTTTTACTTTTGATCTGGGGTTTTCAGAGTAATGAAAATTCAAAATTTTTAACCCGCAAGAGATACTGCCAAGCTTTACTTATATTTTTTGCCATCATAATTGTATTATATGCAATTGTTTTCCTTGGTATTCTTGTTTTTGGATTGTCTGTAGGTGCTATTGGCCACTAACCTGTAGTTAGATGTAACCTCCTAATGTACCGTAATATAAAGGCCTGTAAGAACAGGCCTTTAATCTGAACTAAATTTAACTTTAAACGTTTTCAAATGATATTATCCTCTAGCAATGCAAGCTCATGCGGCTAAGTAATATCAAGGTCAAATCTAGGTCTAGAATCTAACAAGCTTAAAACCGGATTTAAACTTAGGGCTAAACCATAAATCAAGCATTCTTTCTTTCAAAACATAGCCCAGACATCAGTTTCTTCTCAAATTGCCATCTTTCTTTTAGCGAGAACTTACAAACTTTCTTGCATCTTGCAAATTGCCCTGGTATCCTGATAACTATAGAAACAATCCGTTTGCTACGCAAAAATAAAACTGATTACTCTAAGGACAATTGTGCATGGCTACAGCAGACTTTAACGAAAGCCCTAACGCTATCCCTAAACTCAAACCTGGACTTTATGAATCCGTTTTAAACGCCGAAATTGAACAAAGTTTAAAGCAACAAGCCGCTGCTGATGTACTATTTGAAAAAATCGAATCAACAGAAGCCCCATTTATTCTCTCTAGATATTTGCGCGGAGTTCTTGAATCGACTTTAGACCAAATGCTCACAGAAAAAACCAAGAAGGCTAATTCAGAAACCGATAATGATCGCACTGATACATTGGTTACTATGATAAATAAGATCATCAGCGTAATTGATGAAGAACAGCCAGGAGTAAATCTTAAAGGTAAAATCGTTTCTGAAGAATGCAAACAATTAACCCAAGTTGGTTTTGATAACGTTGTTTCTTTAAAAGAACATCGACCACAAATAGAGCGGCCTGAAACTTCACTTTCAATAAGTAGCCTCTTTACCGGTTCCTCAGCTAATGAACCAAAAATGTTCAACGAACTACGCAAAGAGATCGCTTCTGCCGATAAAATCATTCTCCTTGTCTCTTTCATAAAAAATTCTGGTTTGCGCTTAATCTTAAAAGACCTTGAAGACTTTACGAGCAAACGCGGCAAAACCTTAGAAGTTATCACTACTACCTACATGGGAGCTAGTGACGCTAAATGTATAGTCGACTTAAACGCCCTACCAAACTCCACCGTAAAAATTTCATACGATACTGCCAAAACTAGACTCCACGCTAAGTCGTATATATTTTTACGCGACACCGGTTTTTCAACAGCGTACATAGGGTCATCCAATATTTCCGGAGCTGCGCTTTCAACTGGCCTCGAATGGAATTTAAAAATCACCAACCAAGATCAACCTCAGATCTTAAAAAAAATTTTAGCTACCGTTAGCAGTTACTGGAATTCTAGCGAATTTGAAACTTATGACGAGTCGCAATACGAAAAGCTATGCCGCTGTTTAAAGCAGGAAAAAGGGCTCGATAAAATCAACCAACAAGTGTTGTTTGATATCACTCCATACACGTTCCAACAAGAAATACTAGATGAATTAGAAACAGCGCGTGAGGTCCGAGGCGAAACCCACAATTTACTAGTCGCCGCCACAGGATGTGGTAAAACCGTAATTTCAGCTTTAGACTACCGAAACTATTGCCGTAAAAACCCAAAACGCCAAAACAAATTATTATTCATTGCCCATCGTGAGGAAATTCTGAGCCAAAGTATTGCGACTTTTAGAAATGTATTACGTGATCCAAATTTTGGTGAATTACTCTCCGGAAACTACAGCCCGGGAAACGCAGAATATCTTTTTGCAACGATTCAATCGGCCAATTCGCAAGCTATATGGGACAAACTCCCGGCTGACTATTATGATTTCATCATTATTGACGAATCTCATCACTCCGCCGCCCAATCCTACAGCAAAATTTTAGACTACTTTAAACCACAGATTCTGTTAGGGCTTACCGCCACCCCTGAACGTATGGACGGTAATGATATCCTTAAGTATTTTAATGGCCACATCGCCGCTGAAATTCGCTTACCAGAAGCCATCGATAAAGGGCTACTTTGCCCATTCCAATATTTTGGGGTTACCGATGACATTGACCTTTCACAAATAAAATGGACGCGCAATGGATACGAAGCTAGCGAACTCGAAAACGTTTATGTCCTTAATACTGAATTAGCCCATCGCCGTCTTCTTAATATTCATCAAAACCTCTTGAAATACGTCACTGATATTTCAAAAGTACATGGCTTAGGTTTTTGTGTTTCCATTAAACACGCTACCTTCATGGCTTCTGAATTCAATAAACTTTGGATTTCAAGCATGGCTTTAAGTAGTAAGACCAGCTTAGAGGAACGTAACCAAGTCAAACAAAAACTTATTTCAGGCGAAGTCAAATTTATCTTTGTCGTTGACCTTTACAACGAAGGGGTTGACATTCCTATCATTGACACGATTTTATTCCTACGTCCAACTCAATCCCTAACTGTATTTTTACAACAGTTAGGTCGTGGGCTTCGTCATGCCCCGAACAAAGATTGTCTCACCGTACTCGATTTTATCGGGCAAGCTAACGAAAAATATAACTTCAATGATAAGTTTATGGCGTTGCTCCAACGTACTAAACGCAAGAACCTAAAAGAAGAAGTAAATACAGGCTTTACCTCCTTACCTCGCGGTTGCTACATCGAACTCGAAAAGAAAGCTCAGGCTTACATCCTTAAAAACATTCAAAAGGCGATTGGCGCAAACCGGGTCTATAAGCTTATCGTTGACTTTTATAGTTGCCGCCCAGGCGTTACCCCGTCATTAACTTCGTTCTTAAACGAATCAGGGTTGACCCCAAACGAACTTTATCAAAAGAATTGTTCCTTCGCCCGCTTATGCGTTTCGGCTAATTTAATACCAGAATTCCAAGATCAAGAACAAAAGCTTAACCTTGAAGAAAATATCTTTAGTAAAGCTTTACTCTGGATTGCGCGAATTGACTCAAGACGCTGGATTCGTTTTCTCTTAGATAAACTACTCCCAAATCTATCACTTGCTTATATGACGCAGCTTAGTGAACTTGAGTTACGTTATCTCAAAATGTTTTGGGTAACGATCTACAAAAACAACCCTCCGTCAAATCTGAGTCAAATTTTTACCGACCTAGAAATTTTGAATCAAAACCCAGTGCTTTTAGCTGAAATCAAAGAACTTTTAACCTGGAATTACCATCACATTAAAATTGTGGACCACGAAATCCCAGAAATAGAAAACTGTCCGCTCGATATATATTGCACCTATTCACGCGATCAATTGCTTGTAGGTCTTGGCAATGACAAGCCTCGTGATTGCCGCGAAGGCGTTAAATACCTTGAAAATATTAATACCGACGTGCTTTTAGTTACTCTCAATAAAAGCGATAAGGATTACACACCAACTACATTGTATGAAGACTACTCCATCAATGAGCAATTGTTCCATTGGCAAAGTCAAAGTACGACTAGTGAAGCTTCAAAAACAGGGATGCGGTATATACAAGGCACCTCCAAAATATTGCTCTTTGTACGAGAAACCAAAAACGTTAACAATGTAGCTGAATCATATAGCCTTTTGGGGCTTTGTGATTATGTAAGCCATACCGGTAGTAAACCAATGAGCATAACTTGGAAGATGCGCCGAAATATTCCGGCTAAATTCCTCAAAAGAACTAACCAACTCCTCATTGGTTAAAGGATCCCTCTAAAGGTACCTTAACCTACGCCAATTAGAGCTTAGTAACTTTAAGCATTCTAAGCTAGATATTAGGCAATTTTAGCCTTTATCTAGCTTTGACTCTGACCTATTTTTTTTCGTTTTTAAGCTTATTGTCTTTTAAAGTAAGCTTCACAATCTCCACTTGGCCTAAAGTAAGTTCTGATATAGCCTTGAGGAGATACCACAACGTAATCGCAGCTACTAGAGTCAAGATATTGCATGTCTCCGTCTAGCTGATATCCCTTTAAGTCAGCACTTGCTATAGTGCGCCGCGCTCCATTTAAATATGCTTCCTGAGAATAGTATCCTAGTTCTGCCCCATGTTTTTGATAATGCTGCCTAGCTAACCTCTCGTTTTTAAAGGTATATTGCTTAAGAGCACTATAGTCATTATCACCTTCATAAGCAGACGTTACATCTTGATCACTAAGACTGATGCCACTCTTTTCATCCGCAAAATCATCTGTCTCAGCCCAAGATTGAGTTTCTACTCCCTGGCTACTTCCGCCTGAAATCTTATCGTAATTATTGTCAGGATAGTCGATATAAATCTGCTTTAGAAATAAGATTAAAGCCCCAACAGCACAAACGGCTATACCTTTATAGCTCAGCTTTTGCATAATATCCTCATCACACGTAACAGCTCGAAAAGCTCTTGTTATATCAGCTTTTATTATTTAAGCGCCTTTAAGGATTATAGCCTATTCTTGCAATTTTTAAAGATTAAGCTTAAAGCAGCAATGAAATAAAAGGAAAAATGGAAGAAGCATAGCGCCGAAGATTTCGAGTGGTAAGTACATTAAACAGACTCTTTTGGCAACCTATTTTAGTAACCTAATTGGGCAAGCTAATTAAGTGGGCAAGCAAACTTGATAACCAAACTTGGTAAGCAATTTTATGATAGCTAAGTTATTTTATTAAGCCTGCAATCTGTAAATAAGAAGTCGCTAAACGTAGCTTGGGGATTTTCTAAATCCGCTCTTACTAGCATTTAACGACTAAACTAAAGAATGGAATTCAAAGCTTACTTAGTTTGCCTTTTGGCGCTCTTGATACCACTTTGGTAATTCCTTTAAACTTGAAGCACCTGCAAAAATTCCATCCATGGAAATTACGTTGGCTACATGCCAAGAATTTAAGTCTTGATTAAAACTTTTAGCGCGGTTAAACATTTCATTCATGTTGGTCACCTTCCCAGTATCAAAACTCTTTAAGTCTTGATTAAAAGATGAAGCGTCCTTAAACATGCCTTCCATACTAACCACACTACCAGTTTGCCACTTAGTTAATGGTTGATTAAAGGATACTGCTTTTTCAAACATGCTTGCCATGGTAGTGACTTTGCTAGTATCCCAAGCACCAATGGCCCCTTGAAAAGCCACGGCCATTAAGAACATTTGGTTCATGTTAGTAACGTTGGTGGTTTGCCAAGTATTTAAATCCTGGTTAAAGGAAGAAGCTTGTTTAAACATGCTTTCCATAGTGGTAACCTTAGCGGTATTCCACTTGTTTAATGGTTGATTAAAATCACGATCGCCATTAAACATCCCGTCCATGCGGGTAACGTTGGCCGTATTCCACGTATTAAGCGGCTGATTAAAGTTGCGGGCCCCAGCGAACATTTCTTTCATGGAGGTTACCTGAGCGGTGTTCCATTTTCCCAAATCTTGATTAAAGTAAGCCGCCCCATAGAACATACGTTCCATAGTTTTAACTTTAGAGGTATTCCAATCAGCAATTGGGTGATCGAAGTTTTCCGCGCCCCAAAACATACCTAACATGTTTTCAGCCGCAGAGGTATCCCAGTATTCGAGCCCCGCGTAATCTCCCCGGCGATCATAACCGGCACACTTTTGAAATATATCAAGCGAAGCAATTAATTCAGGGCTCATGCCTTGAGCTTTACCAGCAGCTTTTGACATCATAAATTGGCCCACTGCTTCAGGACTTGCGAACAGCAAGCTAAAGTCTTTAATGTGCTTTGTGTTAATTTCATCGAGCCGCACATTATTATTAGCAAGCAAGTGCTCAAGTTCACAACGGTCCTGTGGTTCGTATTTGTAAACGTGAATTTCTAAATTTCGCGCATAGTTTGTAGCAGGTACGACCACTTCTTCAAGGCTCGCTTGCGCGTGCTTAGACATAGGGTTCGAGCTATCAGTCTCCGCGTCTCCACAACCACTAACGATTAAAGCGCAGCAACCAACAAGAACAGAGACACTAATTTCTTTTAGTAGCTTTAGATCAAATTGAAGCTGTTGTAGGGCTTTAGGCGCCACTACATTTAATTTATCTTTTTTAAGGATTGTTCCGCATAGTACCAACATACCGGGTAAACGGGAACGGTTTGAGTTGTTTCCGTGCATACTCTTTCCGACTTCTTTCCGACTATACTCTTTACAAAAATGAAATTACGCTACCTGCTGTTTAAAACTATCCATGAAAATCGTATATCCCAAGCTTTGTTCTACACTAAATCCAAGATAATAAGCTATAAACAAAAACGATAACTTTTTATTGTTTTAAGTAATTTTAGTTTTTATAGTTATTTTTGAGATCTCGATCACTAATCTCACAATTTCATTGTTACAGTTCCCACAATTAATTTCAAGTTGTTAATTATATTTTGATCACTATCACAGATTTTTTGGTGAAAATTAGGACAAATCCTAACATTGAATTAACGATTGTTAATTTTTTTGTCTATCACAAAGTAAAAACAGGGTTAAAAAACGCACGGCATACCATAGGTCAAGTGGTCGCACAAGCTTGACACTAACCGAATTCAGGCTATAAAATTTTAGGTATTAACACCAAACATTAACTTTCTTTCAATTTTTGGTTCATGTGACATCATTTGGAACACCTGGTTTTGTTTTTTAGATTTGTAGCACCCTCGGAAACACCTTACATCTAAAAATCGTGGTTTTACGCAAATTTCGATCTAGTAAAAACATAAATTTAATTTTTGAGACCCAAAACAGACGTATACTTTACAAGAGCCATCGATGTGATGGTAAACATAAAGCCTGGCACGGAGGCCCTTATGTCAAAACTTCAAACCCAATCCCATGAGTTCGCTCATGACTTAAACCACTCTTCATCAACCTCAACTAGCCTCGACGTTTTTGCATTCCAAGCTCAAGCAAAGCCACGAACTGTTCCACAACCTAAAAATCTATCTTTAACTTCAGGCTTTACTCTTATTGAGCTAGTCGTCGTCATCGTAATTTTAGGTATTTTAGCAGCTGTGGCCGCTCCTAAATTTATGGACCTTAAAAAAGATGCAGTAATCGCTAACTTAAATGGGCTTAAAGGATCCATAAAGAGCGCTATGCAGCTTACGCAAGCCAAAATGCTGATAAACGGAACATCCGATCTTGGTAATAACAAAGAAGGTCTCTGCAACGAGACCAAACATGATTCAAACTATTGTGTAGAAATCCAGCCTAACATATGGATGCGTGTAAAAGCGGGCTATCCCGACACGGCCGAAGTGTATAAAGCGGTGGATAGCGATGTCTTGGCCTACACCACCACTCGTTGCGAAAAATTAAGTAAAACTCAACAAAAATGCGACGCCGCTTGGTGTTGGTGCGACAAACCTTCTTCTATTCAAGGTAAAGTAAAACAAAAATACTTAGGCGAAAACTACAATTTAGTAACGAAAAACGATGTTTCCGTATTTTGGCCCCAAGGCTACACTTTTAATAGAACAGCTACTACGGATGGATGCTACGTGTTGTACCAGCAAGCGATCGTCGATGCTACTACTCACGCTATTAAAAAGAACCCACATATTGCTATCATCTCAGATGGTTGCTAAGGACTTTTGGCTAAATAGCAAAGTAGCAATAACCCCCAAAACACACATGAAAACGAAAAAACGCCAAGCTTTAAACTTGGCGTTTTTGTTTAGTTCGTTGGTTTAGCTAGTTTTGTTTAGCCTTTTGGTTTGATTGCGTCTTAAACCCAACAATAGATTAATGACCCATGCTAACTAGAGTTGACATGGTTCCCGTAACAAGCGCTGGCACCATAAAAACTACTACAATGGCACGCCCTTTGGTCCAAAACCTTCTGTTTATGACCTGCATCACGTCATCATCTTCTAGAGCTTGATTTGGTTTCTTTGAGTTTAAGTCCGACATCAATTGACGCGAGATTTTAATCATATGTAGCGTCACCCCAAAACTCATAGCCACCGCAAGTATCGGAAAACCAACCCCTAAAAACCAAGCTATGTTTTTTAATAGATTGATGTCAGTGTTGTTTAATACCCCTGAGGCATATAAGCCTAAACTGCTTACAACGCCTAACCCTAAAAGTTCATACTGCCAGCGACCATGGTTAGCATCCGCCAAACCTATGGCTTGTTCACGTTTGTTTAAAGCTTCTAACTCCGGAATTTGGGTTAAAAGATCTTTAGCCCCCACTACAGCTACACAACGTTCACCTTTTTTATCCGTGCACGGTTCAATCAAAACCGGCATCCCTGGAAATAATTCGCACCCCGACGCCGTCATGCGATCTGAGCCTAAACAAAATCTTCCGTGAGCTTTAAAAACATAAGACACCACAAAAAAATTTTTACTGATTTGGTAATACGCTGTAATCACCGCTGCAAAACCCACAAACTTTCCGCGGGCGACATAAGTCCCATTTGGTAGTCCGACTCCACAGCAGCGTGAAGTATTAACTGGAGCCGTTAATACTTGGTTTCTAATAAAAGTGCGCTCTTCACCACTTAAAATATCTAATCTTACTTCCGGCGTGGCTACCGCATACATCCCACGTGGTTCAGCCGTGCAAACATATAAGCCTTCAGGCATCAACTCTAAAGTTTCTAAAGAACTAGTAGGAAGCTTACATTTGATTTGGGACAAAACCTCTACCACCTGCGAGGCCGTGTTAAAGATTTCATCTGGAGCAAACTCCTGCTCTAAGCATACGTTGGCCCCAAATGGGAAAATATCTTGATCCGAGGTCACCTCAGCCGAGTTTGCATCAAGAAGTTCATTACCATTGGCGGAATTTTGGGTGCACTTTGCCTTTTGGGGCTTAGTGGACTGTTGTTCCTCTAAGGCATCAGTTTCTAATTCTGATTTTGGTTCTTGAGGTAAGTTATTCGTATTCATTGATATATTCTTCTAAAGCTTCTTTAGCGTGAACTTATATAGGGTCTTAGGTCTTAGTCTTAGGTCTTAAAGGTTTAGATTTAGGAGAGCAAGTTAAACTGATTAGGTAAATTAGTTTAGATAAATTAGTTTAAGTAGGTTAGTTTTATAAAGCTAGAACTACTTTTAAAGCCAAATCAAACCGCATTTTATTATAGAACATAAGCCTAAAAACCTAGACAAGACACAGCTTTTACCATCTAAAAACCTTACATGCTCCGCATTTTTGCCTTATACCCCACTCAAAACACAAGCAAATGTAGCAATCAAACGCAAACACCTGACATAAATCAATGTAATAATCAAGCTTAGACCAATTTTAATAGTAAGGTTTTAGGTTTAAACGGACGTGAAAAACGATTTTAAAAAATTGAACTACGCATACACCCCCAAAAACTTTTACGATTTACTTCATGCGATTAGCCCAAAGCTTAAGTTTAAAAGCTGAGGTTTTGAGCAAGATCCATTTTAGGAACAAACCTTTTAACAATAACGCCTCACCAAGTAAAGAGCATGCTAGAATCACTACAAAACCCAAGCTTGGCACAAGAACCCACTCAAACCTAACAACTAAATTAAATTTAACTACAATTTAACTACACTACGCCAAGCTAAATCAGCAAAGCAAAGCTAGCAAAGTAAAACCACGCCCAATAGACAACACTTAATCCTAAGTGCTCACGCGTCTATCGGTACATATTAAAGATTTTAAAAACCTAGCATTATTTTACGATCCGCCAAGCATTAAGTAATTATGAGTCGCCTCACTATGTTCGAACAACAAACCTCAGAATCAAATCTTACCGCCCCTACCGCGAGCAAGAACCCAAATTCCCAGGCTCAAGCTTTAGGACTGGACTTAAAAACTCAAGTTCTCAATGAAGCTAATTTACCAAATGAAGCTTTATCCGCTAATGCTGTTCTTGCAGCCTCAACTAACAAGCCTTGTGCTCTTGAAGCCACTAAACAAAGCAGTGCAGATAATGCTAAAGATGAAAGCGAGATCTATCTACGCTATTTTGTTCGACAAATCAAAACTCTGTGTCGCTTAAGAAGCATCTCATACTCAGAACTTGCCCGCGATAGCGGAGTTTCGCGATCATACCTAAACGATATCCTAGCGGAAAAAGCTAATCCCAATCTTAAAATCATGACGCAGATTGCTGAATATTTTGCGTTACCTTTAAGCTACATGCTTAACGCCCCTAAAAAAAGTCACTTAGGCTTAGAGCCAGGACAGCGACGCTATTTGATTGCCATGACAGAAAACGAATGGTTAACCACCCAAAACGCCCGTTTAAGTCGCATAAATGAAGAATTTAGTAAAAAAAACGGTCCTCAATTAGAGGAAGAATAAACTTACGGCCATTTGGTTACTTCATACCAAATGAATTAAGCCAATCTACTTACCACCATGTTACTCGCAACTATAATAGCGAGGTCACATCTGGCCAATTTAATGCCTCTAGTCCTAAACATTACTCCGTTTACCCAAAACCAGTTTACTAAAAACAAAGACACTTAAACCTGCGCTTGTCGGAATTTAAGTGTCTTTTAATGTCTGTTAGTTAAAAGCTAAATAAGCTTATCGCTTTACTTAACTTTTTTAGGGGGCGCAATTTCTTTAAAGGTAACCTTTACCCCATCACCTTTAGCTTTGATGCTTTCAATTTTACCGCTATATATATAAGGGGTAAAATCAGTAACCTTTGGATCAAATGGAGCAAAGTAAAGCACGCTCTTGTTCTGGTTACGGCAAGCGTCATCATTACACTGCGCATAACGAATACCATTAGACACAATTGAACCAATTAATGCGTGTTCTGTTGAGTGGAACGCACTACTCCAAAGATTAGTCTTCATCCGAGATAAGATTTCGCCATATTCTTTATCTGTTCTGTCATTGATCCAGGTAAAGAGAGTCTTTGGCATATCGTATTTGCCTTCTAAGGCTAAAGTCAAAGCAGCTTGGTCAAGTTCAGCGTAAACCCACCACGAAGCCGGAGCATGAGTTACGTTTTCGTACCAGCTTTGATTTTCCGCATCAAAGGCTTTGTTTAAGGTTTCTAACATACCCTTTTCGGCAAAGGCTTTAAGTTTTGGATCATCTAAACCGCAAGCGGCTAGATATTCCATCCAGAAAGCCTTGCAGCTATGGCCATAATCCATGTGACGGCCAGTAGCTTCATCGTAGCAAGATTCATTGTCGATGCAGCCTTGGAATCTATTATGCTTCTTGTCGTAGAACTTAGCGTTGATAATATCAACGGTTCTCCTTATTACATTTGACCATTCTTGAGTTTTTGCTTCCGGTACTAAACGCCAACATAAGATTAAGTAAGCGTTCATCTGGTCGAGCTCGGCCACTAATTCAAGCTGTTCTTTACGATTGTTCAATGGTGCAAAATCTTCGAGCACCCAACGGAGGAGACCTTCCTTTTCATCATAGTAGGTATCGTAAATGTATTTTTGGGTTTTCATAATAACATCAATGATCTTTGGATCATGAGTTAAGTATGCATTCATCGCAAGTCCAATAATTGCGTATGGTAAATCCTGAGTTGTACGGGTGAGACGTGGTTCATTTACCGGTTTGTCATCTTTAAATAAAAGCTTAAAGCCCCCTTCTGGATCCATCGCACTAAGAATATGCTTAACGCCGGCTTGATGTAATTCTAAATACTTAGGGTTCCCCGTAAGGTTATATAGCGCCCCATAACCAAAAGTCTGACGAGACTGCATGCGTAGGAAGTCAAACTGCATTGCCTCTCTACCCCATTTAGGAATAGAAGTTTCAGGCGGGCAAGCTTTTTGGTTTCTTAAAGTACCATCGTTGCAACGCCAGGTTGGGAAGTTACCAACAGGGGTTCCAAGGGCATCAGGGTGTAACCAGTACTTACCTAACAAGTTAGCATGCTCTTGCCACATAGCTTCGCTTGGAAGATTAGCAAGATCTGTTTTAGCTTGAGCGCAAGTAGCGGCCGCCATAGTGGCGATTATAGTGGCCAAAGCCATAGTTTTAAGCTTAATCATTAGTCATTCACCGTTTTTAAAATTGTTATTTACAATTGGCCTCAAAAAATTGACCGACTTCGTTTTAACTTTTTGGGTTTTAACTTTTAGGCATTAACCAATATGCTTTAAATTACAGCGCCTTATATTAAAGCGCTCCAAGTCCATTTCCACTGAAACATCTGGTTTTTCATGCGTTTGCAAAACTTGTGTAAACTAGGCTTTAACTATGTTTAAACTTAGCTTAAGCCTAACATAAACCATCCTCAACCAATCCCAAACATTGATTTTAGCTATCGATTTAAGCCTAATTATCAGCGTTTAAAGACCGATTAAAGCGATTTTTAAAAGCATAAAAACGCATCTTTTTTTTGCTAAAAACCTTAGCCATCTTAAACGTAATGACCCTAAAATTATGGCGGAAATCTCACATATCTACACTTTTATTCTTGCGCTTTGGTAATCGTTTTTTAAATCACATGCCTGAACACGTTTTTAGTCTTGCTAAACCAAGATTAAATCGCCCTTTAGCGAAAAAAAAGCCACCATGTGCTTTAGTACTTACTGGTGGCAAATAAGGAAAAATAAACCATAAGACAAATAGAGGAAGTAAAATCACCACACCTATTTATGATTTTGCTTTAAATAAAGATCTACACTAAATGTAGATCTTGGTTTCGTATATTTAGAGAATTTCTTTAAATTATGGCTTCAAACTTTCATATTGCTTGTCATCGACCGGCTCTAGCCATTCGTTACTAGTGTCTTTACCAGGTACACTAATAGCTAAATGAGCAAACCAACTATTATTAGCAGCGCCATGCCAATGTTTTACTCCAGGCTTGATATAAACAACGTCTCCTGCCTTTAATGCTTGAGCTTTTTGGCCAAATTCTTGGTACCACCCTGTCCCTACAGTCACCACCAAAATTTGCCCGCCACCTTCTGTGGCGTGGTGAATATGCCAATTGTTACGGCACCCAGGTTCAAAAGTTACATTAGAAATCATCACACCCGCCGTATTTAACGGAGCTAAATAACTCTGACCAATAAAATATTTAGCGTAAGCATCATTTGTTTTACCTAATGGAAAAATTGTTTCTTTCAAAAAAGCAGACTTTTGGTCATCTTGAGCCGAGACCGGTTCATTCCATACATCTTTAGCTAGCTTAAAGGACGCCCAGGCTTTGGGCCACCCAACATAAAAACCTAATTGGGTTATGGTTTCAGCAATTTCAGTTTTGGTGATTCCATTCTTTTTGGCATTTTGCAAGTGGTAAATTAATGACGAATCTGTGATACCAGAGGAAATTAGTGCAGTCACCGTTATTAAACTTCTATCACGTAATGACAACTTATCAGTTCTCGACCAAATTTCGCCGAATAAGACGTCATCGTTAAGTTCTGCAAATTTAGGCGCGAATTCACCTAATTGAGTCCGACCTGCCGTTTGTTTTACATCTTGAGCATGAGCCATAGTAATTCCAACTCCTATTATTGTAATAGCCGTAATTAAATGTTTTAAGCGCATAAACACCTCTTTAAAATTAAGTCCTACATGAACAATGCGTAAAATAATTTTTGTTTAATGTAGGCGTGAAAGACCCTTGTCCAAGACCATACGCCAATTTTATTACAACTAACCCTTTATAAATACTTTTGGTAAAAGGCTGCAATTTGAGCAAATGGAATCACATCAGTCTTATAGTAAAGGTCTGTGTGATTTGCACCTTCGATAATCAACAGTTCTTTATTGCTACCTTTTAGCCGTTTAAAGGTATCTTCGCTAAAGTATCTAGAATGAGCCTTGCTACCATGCACCATTAAGACCGCACTCTTGATTTCTCCTGCGTAGGTATTTATTGGCATATTCATAAACGCAATACTGGTGGTGATGGTCAAGCCATGATTGGAGTTTGGAGAGCGTGGATGATAACCAAGCTTAGTTTTATAGTATGCGTAATAGTCTTGCACAAATAATGGCGCATCTTTAGGCAACGGATCAACAACTCCACCGTTAAGGTCGTAGTACCCCTGTTTATAGTCCTTGGTTCTTTGGTCAGCATAACTTTGCCGCAGTTTAGCGCGTATAGCTTCATCATTTACGTCGTTATAACCAAAAGCATTAACGCGACTCATGTCGTACATGGTAGATGTAACCGTAGCTTTAATTCTAGGATCGCTCGCAGCAGCATTTATGGCAAAGCCCCCAAAACCACAAATCCCCAAAATACCAATCTTGTCATGAGCCACATCGGTTCTAGTTAAGAGGTAATCAATAGCTGCCGAAAAATCTTCTGTACTGATTTCAGGGGAAGCCAAATAACGAGGTTCACCGCCACTTTCCCCAAAAAAAGAAGGATCCACGGCTAAGGTTAGATAGCCTTTTTCCGCCATAGTTTGCGCATACATTCCGGAAACTTGTTCTTTAACGGCACCATACGGTCCCATTACCACAATAGCTGGAAATTTGGGCGTAGCCTCTTTGGAATCTACTTTAGGCAGGTATAAATCCGCAGCTAAGGTTATGCCGTAACGATTCGCAAAAGTAACCTTACTGTGTACCACCTTTTCACTTTTTTTAAACGTCTTATCCCATTTAGTGGTTAAATCTAACTTTTGTAATTTAATGGTGTTGTCCATAGCAACTTGCTCCTTAGTTGAACTATATAGAGGATTAGCCAAACACGAAACGCTGGTCGTCAAAAGAAGCCCGGTTAAGATATTTAAGGTAATTTTATTTTTCATAAACATTCCTTTGGTAATTCAAATTTCATTTGTAGCTTAACTTATCGAATTGATGCTTACCTAGCTACAATTTTGGCCTTACTGTTTTGGAGCTATTTTTTTCTGCTTACCGTACATACCAGGTTCGCATCGATGGTTAAAGTATAACAAGGAGACTTAGGCTAATTTTGCCTCTTTAAATTTGTTTTTTGCCTTTTTCTGCAATTATTACTTCCAAAGCATGCATTATTAGGTAATTTATTGCATAATTACCGCATGTTCTTGCCTAAATATTTCAAAAGCCTTTAGTGCATTACTTTTGGGTAATGAGACGAGATTTAAGGATTGGTTATGAACTTTTAAGCTTTGGATTTTTGAAGCTTGCATCATTATCAATTAGCGTAAATGCGGTTATCTTTAGGAAAAACTTATGGAAACATTTACCGAAGCACTCGAGCTTTTTCCGAATATTGAAAACGGAGTCACTCCGACTAGCTTAAGTAACGTTAATTTTTTTCAGCAAACCACCCATAAAATTTCGCAGCCTACCGACTACCATGCCGGAATAGTCATTTTGTTTAGTGGCAAAAAGATTATGCATTTTGCTGAACAAGAGTTTATTTATAACGCCAAAGAATACGTTGTAAGTTCTATGCTCCTCCATGCGCAATGCGAAACCTGCGCAACTCCAGAGGAACCGGTAAAAGGCATTTTTGTTGGTTTTACCCAAGAACAGTTACGTGAACTCATTGCCCTAATGAATTTACAAACTCAAAACAGCCCCTTTGAACACGAGACCATTGGCTCCTCGATTGGTATTTCACAAATGACCCCTGAATTTAAAGAATCAGTACTACGTCTTTTAAAATGTTTACAACATGAAGACGAAGTCAAGATTCTTGGTGAAGGCTTAAAAAGAGAATTGATCTATAGAGCTTTGTGTGGCGAACAAAGAGACCTATTATTAAAACTTGCCCTGCCAAGCGCTCCAATTAGCCAGATCTCCAAAGTTATCTCCTTTTTGGAGGCTAATTACAGCAATGATATCAATATCGATGATTTAGCCAAATCAGCAAATATGAGCCCCTCTTCCTTTTACCGAGTATTTAAGGAGGTCACCTCTGATTCACCCAATCAATACTTAAAAAAGCTCCGTCTAAACAAAGCCCGCGACCTAATCATCCAAAAAAATGTTAAAGCCTACATCGCAGCTTTAGAGGTCGGTTACCAAAGCCCCTCTCATTTTAACCGCGAATTTAAACGTTTTTTTGGGAGTACCCCTGCTACCTTAAAATCGTTCTAAGCTCTAAACACCAAATTCATTTTAAGTCAGAGGCTTATTCCATGCCTCTGACTTCTTATGAATTCAAAATTAACCTTGTGAAATCATTCCTTAAATCGCAGCAAGCAGACAACGAACTTTCCATTGCCGGCTTTGCTAAACAGCAATGACAACTGAAAAAGCTAGCAGGTTAGGACTTGAGATTTTATCTAATGATTTAATCCTTGGATTTAAGTTAAGGATTTAAAAAAAATTTGGCTGGAATTATAAACAGGTGACAGTTTACACCTTTAAGAATAGGCTTTAGTGACGGTTACGATTATATCATGGCGTTCCCAACGGAATTTGAATCCGTATTTGCACCTTGAGAGGGTGCCGTCCTAACCGTTAGACGATAGGAACGTGGCCTATGGCTGTCTATTATACTCTCATCTTTTTGACTGTAAAGCTGACTTTAAAAAAAATCATCAAATCATAGTAACCATTTAAAAATAAAGCTTAAACGCCCCAATACTTTTAATTTGCTACTACAATTTTTCCTAAGTTCTAAAATTTTCTCCAACTACCAAAAATTCCTTCTGATAATTTCCCCCAAAAAATTCAAACAGCTCTTAAATTGTCCTCAAACCGCACTTAAACTACTCTCAAACCGCTCCCAGACGGCTCTCCCTCCGTCTAAAACCAACACCTCGGCTTCAAACCATCACGCCCCATCTTTTAAACCATCCTCAAGTAGCCTCAAGAGTACTTCTACCTTCTATAAACAGGCCATTATTTACGAAAATTTAATAATTTTTCGCCTTAAAAACCTTGGTTTTACATGTTTTTTTATGTTTCCCCCCTAAAAACAACAGCTTAAAACAATGTGCAGGTTTAACTAGTTCTTTACATTAGCCGTCCTCAGATTTAACAAACAATGCGTATTATGACAACCGTCGATTAAACGGAGGCAATTAAATATGAAACTCAAAAAAACAATTATGTCTGTAATCTGTGGCTGTGCTATGGGCCTTACTTCTCTTGCTGCAAACGCTGAAGCAGTAATCACCGATGGCTCAACCTCTATGGAAAAGCTTATGGGCGTTCTTATCGAATCTTTTGAAGGTCGTGACATCGACGTTACTTACAACCCAACAGGTTCAGGTTCAGGCATCACAGCAGTACTCGAAGGTCGAGCTGATATCGGTCTTTCTTCTCGTGCTTTAAAGGCTGCTGAAGCTCTACAACTCAATGGTACCGATGTGGCCTACGACGGGATCGTGCTTGTAGTAAACAAGGCTAACCCACTCGTTGACATGACCACAGAACAGGTTAAAGACGTATTTACCGGTAAGGTTAAAAATTGGAAGGAAATCGGCGGTACTGATTCACCGGTAGTTTTAATTGGTCGTGAAGCAGGTTCAGGTACTCGTGATGGTTTTGAATCTGTAACCGGTACTAAGAACAACTGCAAATACCGTCAGGAACTCACCTCAACTGGTGACGTTATCACTACTGTAAGCCAGAACGAAAACGCAATTGGTTACGCTTCTCTTTCGGCTGTAAACAAGAACGTTAAAGTTTTAACTTTCAACGGTGTTGTAGCTTCTAAAGAATCTGTACTTGATAAGTCTTACAAGTTACAGCGTCCATTTGTATTCGTAACTTCAAAGACTAAGGCTCTTTCAAAAGACGCTCAGACCTTCGTTGACTACGCTATGTCTGACGAAGCTAAGCCTTTAATCATCAAGGCTGGCGTTGTACCTGCTGCTAAGAAGTAATTCTTAAATCTTCAAATGACTATGGACAAGCAGGGTTTAGCCCTGCTTGCTTTTAAATATGAAGTTAAAAAATGCACACGAATGGTCCGATAAAATTGCAACCGTAACTTTTACGGTCCTTGGTTATCTGAACATTGTTTTTGTGGCAGTAATTTGTTTATACCTCTTAATTTCAGGTATTCCTGCCATCTATAAAATTGGTTTTGTGGACTTTATCTTTGGGACCCAATGGGCTTCTACTGCCGCTGAACCAAAGTTTGGGATCATGCAATTTATCCTAACCTCTATTTACGGGACCATCGGCGCTATCGCTTTAGGGTTACCAATTGGCTTCTTCTGCTCTGTTTATCTCGCTAAATTTGCTCCCGTAAAGATTAAGAAGTTTGTTGAATCAACAGTAGACCTCTTAGCCGGGATTCCATCTGTAGTCTTTGGTTTTATCGGGATGCTGGTTTTAGTTCCAGGGATTAAGGAAGTATTTGGGGTGCCGGATGGATCTTCCCTTTTAGCCGCTATCCTTGTGCTTTCGGTCATGATTTTACCTTCAATTATTAAAGTATCCATCGGCGCTATTGAAGCCGTACCACATGATTATGAATTAGGCTCTTTAGCTCTTGGGGCTAACAAAGTTGAAACCGTTTATAAAGTTGTAGTTCCTGCAGCTCGTCGCGGGATTGGGGTTTCCGTAGTCCTCGGGGTTGGTCGTGCTATCGGCGAAGCCATGGCGGTAATGATGGTTGCGGGTAACGTAGCTAACATGCCAGGTCTTTTCGCATCAGTGCGTTTCTTAACTACCGCCGTAGCTTCTGAAATGTCCTACTCTGCTGGGTTACAACGCGAAGCTTTATTCTCTATCGCTTTAGTGCTTTTTGTATTCATCATGGTTATTAATGCCTTACTTAACTTGGCCTTAAAGAAGAAAGATAGCAAGTAAAACCAAGGCAGGTGTAAATATGAACAATGCATTAAAAAGAAAAATTTACCAACACACCATGCTTAGCTTGGCGTACGCTGCTACCGCAGTAACCGTAGCTATCGTGGGTTTTATTATTGTATACGTTTTTGTTAAAGCCGTACCTAACATTACTTGGCAAATTTTAAGTACTAAGCCAAGCTACATTAACGACACTATCGGGGTTTTACCAGATATCCTTAACACCATTTATATCGTTATCGCTACTTTGGTGTTTGTACTCCCTCTTGGGGTTGGGGCAGCTATCTACCTTTCTGAATACGCTCGTAACATGAGAGCTAAGCGCGCCATTGAATTTGCGATCGAATGTTTAGCTGGGATTCCATCAATTATCTACGGCTTGGTGGGGATGCTTATCTTCTGTCAGTTCTTTGGTTTAAAGACTTCCCTTTTAGCCGGGGCTTTAACTTTAACCATCATGACTTTGCCAACCATTATTAGAACCACACAAGAAAGCTTGGACTCTGTTCCACCTTCTTACCGCGAAGGTTCTTTAGGTCTTGGCGCTAGAAAATGGTATGCCATTAGAACTGTAGTTTTACCACGTTGTATCGATGGGATTGCTACCGGTTGTATCTTGGCCATCGGGCGTATGCTTGGTGAATCTGCCGCCCTACTTTTTACCGCCGGGTTTGCACATAAGGTAAATGGCTTTATCGACGCTTTATCAACTTCTGGTTCAACTTTAACCGTAGCACTCTACGTTTACGCTAAGGAACAAGGCCAGTTTGAAGTAGCGTTCGTGATTGCCGCTATCATGCTCGTTATGAGCCTTATTATTAACTTTACTGCTAGTCGCCTCTCAAAGAGAATGCGTCGCTTCTAGTTAAAACTTAAACCCAATTATTTAGGCGGTCATTTGACCGCCTAGCAAAGTATAGGGCTCTAAGTAAACAAGGAAAGCTTAGCCCTATACCAAACTTACACCTAAAGCTCGAACAACAAGTAGCGGGTAAGCATTGCCAAACAAGGCCATAAAATAAATCGTTGGCACTTACCCCAACTAAAACATACTTAAATACAAGAGGAACAAAACATGTTTAACCATCAAAGGACCACCTTACAAAACAGCCCGCTTGCATGCAACATCAACGTGCAGCCAAGCGCGCCACTTATCAACGTTAATAACTTCAACCTTTACTACGGCTATGGCGATAACCACGCCTTACACAACATCAACATGACCATCGCTAAGAACGAAATCACCGCTTTAATCGGCCCATCAGGTTGTGGTAAGTCTACCTTCTTACGTTGCCTTAACCGTATGAACGACTTAATCGAAGGTGTTAAGCTTAATGGCTCAATCAAATTTAAGGGCAGTGAACTTGTAAACTCTAAGATTGACGTAAGTGAATTACGTAAAGAAATTGGGATGGTCTTTCAAAAGCCTAATCCATTTGCTATGTCAATTTACGACAACGTAGCTTACGGTCCTCGTATTCATGGGATTAAGAGCAAGGCTGAACTCGACGAAATAGTTGAAAAATCATTAAAGGATGCGGCAATTTTTGATGAAGTAAAAGATCGTCTTAAGAACTCAGCTTTAGGCCTTTCTGGTGGTCAGCAGCAGCGTCTTTGTATTGCTCGTGCTTTAGCGGTACAGCCTGAAGTTTTACTTATGGACGAACCTACTTCGGCGCTCGACCCTATTTCTACTGGTAAAATTGAAGAGTTAGCGCAAAAACTTAAGCAAAAGTACACTATCGTGATGGTAACCCACAACATGCAACAGGCTATGCGTATTTCTGATAAGACTGCGTTCTTCTTGCTTGGCGACCTAGTTGAAATGGACACCACCAAAAACATCTTCAATCACCCTAAGGATAAGCGTTGTGAAGACTATGTAACTGGTCGTTTCGGTTAATAGCTTTTTAGGGAAAACAAAAAACCAAATATGGTTAGCAAATACGTAACGTAGCTTGCACCAAATAATCAAACAACAAATAAATGAGAAAAGGATGCAAAATATTTTGGAACCTTTTTTGTTTTAGTTTGGCTTGAGTTTTATTTGTCTTATAAATCCTTGGCGCTAAAGTTAGCGCCAAGGTCCATATCTTGGTTTAATTTAACCTTGGGGGCTTTATTTGGCGTTGGGATTTATTTACCTTATTTACGGCCTAACTCCTGCCATGAGACTAGCGGAGCTGCTATGCTTAAATCCCCACTTAACGCAGCAGCTCTAAGGCGACGTACCGCCCCGCGACCGACCTCATCACCGCCAAATTCATGTTCTAAGGCCTGGAGTTTTTTAGCGTCAGGCACTTGGCCTTGCGCAAAGCTCATGTAAACATCTGCACAATTACCACTTAGGCCGAGTTTACCAACTTCACCTTCCGCTGTAGAAGCATCAACCGCGCTACGAACACTGTAGGCGCCCACGTCTTCACTTAACATAGCTGCTAGTTGGTTTTTAAGTGGCGCTTGACTTACTTTAGTTTGGTCTTGGTATGCGTCCTTAATATCTTCCCGCCAAGCACTAAACGAGTATTCCGGAGACGCTATCGCTTTATTAGGTAGCGCAGAAGTTGATAAATCTTGAGTCACAACCTTAGTATTAGGCCCGCGCCCCACCGCAAAACCTACGGCTTCTTTTTGGTGCCACAGCGCTTGCGGGGTTCCGCTTGGCCCCAAAGCTCCTTTATCGCTCGCTAAACCACCGTTTGGAGCACTTACATTTAAAGCCTGCGCCATAAAGCCATAAGCTTTATTAGGTTCAGTCTCTAGCATGGCGGTAAAAGCCGCCGCGACATAAGCTTGTCTGCTTTCCGGAAAATACTCTCCTAACGTCGAGGCCAATTGGTTAGTTCTTTTAGTTAAATGGTGAGAACCACTTATATGCTGACCTATTTGGGTAAACAAACCTTCATTGTTAGCGACCGTTTTAGCAAGAGCCGCACCATCTAAATTAAACGCTGCCCCTAAAGACGCTTTTGAGTTTTTAAGGTAAGTGAGTGCTTCTTCGGCCGCCACTGCACGCTCAGCCGAGTCCTGTAAAGCTGAATTAACGCCCTGAGTTTCACTATGTGTAAACCCGGTATTGATACCTCGCGCCACATCACGCGACACGCTTTGGGCAAAAGAAGCTTTTAAACTTTCATCATGCGCAAGGCTATTTAAAGCTTGGGCTAACCGCGTCACAGATTCACCTTTACTACTTCCCTTTGATGCTCCTATAGTTAAACTTGAAAGTAGATTAGCATCCCCTCCGCCTCCGCTTAAGACAGAACTCACAGCGCCACGTAAAGCATTTTCTTGCTTGGCATCTAACCCAAAAGACCGCGCTAAGCTTTGGGCGACATTATTTACCGTACCAGCACTTTCTGCCCGTGAACTTTGAACTGCGTAACCGGTTTTTTCAAGAAGCGAAGTTGAAACACTACGACCAAACACGCTTTGCTCTGTCTGCGCTAAACTCGAACTAAATGCACTCCGCGCGCTTTGCGCTTTGCTTTGAGCGTCAGAAAAAGCTTCTTCATAGCCTTTACTTACACTAAAATCCGCCACATAATTGCGGCCCCCATCTTTAATCACGCCTCCAGATAAGCTTTTTTCAAATAACGGGCTACTGGCGGTAACCGGAGCACTGCCGGTTAAACTTGGGTGCGCTGCTTCGGTATTTATCGCCACGCCACCACTCGCCCCTGCCATAACTGAACTTAAAGCGTGACTACTCCCATAAACTAGTAACCCCGCTAAAACCGGGACCGCGGACATTAAAAGTCCACCTAAAGCCACATAATCTTCCGTTAGCTCTAAAACTTGGCCTAGCCCTTTAAAACTAGTCACCGGGACCTCTAAAGCTGCTAATTCTCCAGACGCAGCGCGCAAAACAAAGAGATTAACAACCATCATCAAAGGCTCTAGCACCGCGCACCACAATAAAACTTGCGCGTAACGCCCAAGCATCATAAATCCGCCCCACCCCAAACCTAAGATTAGAGGCATAAAGGGACACAACGCATAAACCAACGCCTCCAAAAATGAAAGTAAAGGGCGAACGCTTTTTAAAAAGAAGCTTTCTTCCGCCACTAACCTTGTATTACGCGCTAAAGTCGCTTCTTTTATCATCAAAGCTTGGGTAAAAGCCCCTTCGCCTAAATGTTGCCCCATGGTGGCTTCATTATAAATAGGTAGCAAGACGGCTGCTAATACGTAATCGCGGACTGCGGTGTCTGCAAGTCCCAAAGCGGTAAGAGCAGCTCTTAGAGTTTCTTGGTCCGTTTGTCCGAGTAAAGAAGGCGTAGCTTGCTCTTTATGGTCTAAGGATTCTAAAAATTTCGTCATATATGGGCCTTTGGTGTAGGCCAAAAGCTTTTGGTGAGCCACCGTGCAGGTGCTTAGTTCTGCACTACCATTAGTATTTATCTTCGTGCCGTAAACCCCTGAAGAAAACAAAGCGCCTTGCAGTGGGTCTGAACTTACCAATAGAGCATTGTTATCTAAAACCCCCAGGTTAAGACCGATATTAGTGCATTCAGCAAAGTAATTGCGCCACGATTCAATAAAGTCACCTCCGCCAGTCTTATTGACGCTTTCTAATCTACTAACCGCGACAAAAGTACTACGAATGCGACTTAACGTTTTTAAAGGAGCCATAAAACCACGGTTTTCATCCTGCGCCCGCCCAAAAGCCTGGGCAAATTTTGTGGCAAAGCCATGTGCTAAACTTGATACTAAGCCCCCTGCCACGGCAGGACCTAACGGGACTCCACTTACCGTGCGTACTTGTTCGCTATAGCTATCAATCACGGTAACTGTCGTTTTCGGTAAAAAGAATAAACCATAGATGATAAAAACCGCTAAAACCTGGGCCAAATCAAGCCCCTTAGCTACCGCAGTTCCTTTAAAGCCTTGATATAAAACGCCAAGGAGCAAAGCAAGAGCAAACGCTCCTTGCGTGAGCCCGCTACTAAAAATCATAGCCGTGGCCTCAAGCACATCCGTTAAAAACCGCCCATCGCCCACACTCCAAATGGTCCACGCCATAGCTTAGCTCCTCTTTATTCATGTTTATATTGACGTTTATAAGGTGCTGATTAAGTTTTGGGGAAACCTAGAGTTTAGGCTTGAGATTTTTAGGTTAAGCGTCCAATCGCCCCGCAAAATAGCTATTCCTAAGCGTGACCCCGAAAAGCAAGTAGCCCAAGGCTGACTCTATAAAGGAGGCTCGCCAAAGCTTGAACTTATTAACTTTGGTCAAAGCTTACAACTTAGATTGAAATGCACAACTTTGGTTGAAACGCTTAACTTATACCTTCAAGTTTGAAACATTTTGATAATAGGAATAAAGCCTAAACCCCTCAAAAACTCGTCAAACTTCATTCTTATAAAGCGCTTTCCTTAAAAACCATAAAAGCTAGGCTATGCTAAATAGCAGTCTAAATTTAAAGGTGCGTTAAAGTGGTATAGCTAAAGATGAACAGGCACATAAGTTCACCTAGGTTTTATTTTTTTGAGATTGTACAAAATCTCCTAATGCACTTTCCACAACGCCCTCCTAAAACACTCTTCTGATACAATCTCATCTGAAACAATCTCATCTGAAAGACTCTCCGCCCAAATTAAAAAGTTTCTATAAAAAGGGAATTCTAAAAAGAAAATTCCCAAATTTTAATGCAGGCAACTACCTCTCAAAGAAGGTAAAGTAGTTTTTTACCCCCAAACCCACTTCATCCCCAAATTTTTTTCTAACTTTTAGCGGGAATAAACGTAGTTTTACCTTTGTTTTTCGTGTGGTACATCATAATTTTTTGCATTTTCGCCCTTTTTTGAAATTTTTTTGATTTTTTTACTACAGAAAAAGCAAAATCCGCCGATAACAAGTACAACGAGGAAACAATCAGTTTCTTCCCCCATAAATGTCACAACCAGTAAAAATCAAAACCATAAGTAATAAGAACAATAATTTAGCTTTATCATTTGAGAGGTGACCATCATGGCTCTTTATGTAAATACCAACGTTTCTTCATTGAACGCTAAGCGCATGCTCAACAACTCCACTAACTCTCTTGACACCACCTACAAGCGTTTAGCTTCTGGTCTTCGT
>ERZ1026876.404-NODE-404-length-25921-cov-15.948272_pt1 | contig 25921 bp, 59 predicted proteins | sample MGYA00380168_ERZ1026876 | MGnify/ENA primary metagenome ERZ1026876 (study PRJEB33269, sample SAMEA4719804) | human gut metagenome | biome: human-associated habitat; feature: organic feature; material: feces | place: Cameroon | collected 2013-10 ... | reverse complement strand
ACAATATTTCCGAATCAAGTTTTTTAAATCTTCTTCTAATTGAATATTTGCTTCTTGGACAATCGACTTATCATATTTTTCATTAGGCTCCAACTCTACAGAAACCATATTTATATAGTCTTTTTCAATCTCTCCGATTTCGAATCTATACCATCCTCCATCATAATCATAAAGGCCAAAACAAATTTCTGTATCTTCGTTATAATCCAGTTTTTCAAATTCTCGAATAAATTCCGCTACCTTCATATTTTTCTCCCATATTTTTTTATTTATCTATCTTCCCATATACAAATAAGACATCCACACTTAGGACAATCTACCCGTTGTGTTCTGTACGAACTTACTGCTTCTCGATGTCCCATTTTGCTAACTCACTATACTATGTAATAGTATAGATTTCATCGTAACTACTTTGGTTTGTATAACACTCCACAGCTTATAGGTGCAACGACACCTCAAGGTTGTAACCTCTCTAATTAAGCTACATACCTACTAAGATTAACAGCAGCATTGTAATCTCTATCAATTACAAGCCCGCATTCACTACAAATATAAGTTCTATCAGATAATTTTAAATCACTCTTAATACAACCACAACCAGAACAAGTTTTACTACTAGGATAAAACCTATCTGCTTGAACAAATTCTATACCATTCCACTCACATTTATATTTCATCTGTCTGATAAGTTCATAGAAGCACATTTCGCCAATGGCTCTACTCAAATGTCTGTTCTTCATCATACCAGACACATTCAAATCTTCCATGATTACACATTTAGGAAGCATTGAAATCAATTTATGTGTTGTTTGATGTATATAATTGTTTCTTATATTTGTAATTCTTGCGTAAATTTTATGAAGTTTATTTTCTTCTCTCGTAATATTATTAGTTTTGACAAATTTATTACCTTGCTTGTTCTGTTCATACTTTCGAGAAATACTTCTTTGAGTATGTACTAATTTCTTTTTTAAGGTTCTCATTTGTTTTGACTTATTAATATTATGAAAAGACAAACATTCTCCATTAAATTCAACCGTTGCTAAATCTTTAATTCCTAAGTCAATCCCCATATTTGCGTCTTTTAAATCATGTGTTTGACTCTCACACTTCATTCCAAAAGAAACAAACCATTTACCATCTTTATATGAAACTCGAACATTATTGTATTTTTGAACACCTCTGCCAAAAGGAAAAGAAAAATCGGTTTTGTACTTAATCTTACCTATCTTTTCAATATTAATACATTTTTCGTTCTTAAAATAGAAATTATTTAAGCACACAGGATAGGTGACCTTGCTATGTTTTCTACTTTTAAACTTTGGATGTTTTGCTATTTTCTTGAAAAATCTATTATAAGAATCAGCTAAATCTTGACAAATTCTTTGCAAGCTCTTATTAGATACCTCGTACAACCAATCATGTTCGCCATCATTCTTCAGCGGCTTTAACAGATTTATCATGCCGAAAGCAGAAATATGTTTGCCACTATTCTTATAATTTTCTTCTTGATGTTCAAGCATATAGTTCCATATAAAACGACAAGCTCCGACATGATTCCACATCTTTTGTTCTTGTCCTTTTGTTGGAAATATTCTTATTTTATAAGATTTAATAATTTCCACGTCGTTGCTCTCACCTCCTCACTTTCTATCGTAATTATAGAATATAAATATGAACTCAATATGAATAAAATATTAACAATGCTGTCTCAATCCTAAATTATTACTTCTTCAATCCCATAACGAATAGAAATATTCAGAAAACAACTTAAAAAACTTATCTTTATGACTATCCATAATCTTACTAACTGTTTCTAATGTAGGAATCCAGTTATCAGAAACATACTTTTTCAATTCTTCATTAACATTTTCTTCGTTCATATAATACAAATGGAAAATCATTTCATCAATAATACTATTCCACTCTTCCAATGTCATTGTCCCTACATATCCAACATGAGATTTTCTATATTCAGCAAGAATCTTACTATAGCGGTCAGTAAACTTTGAGAACGTATCAAAAACATCTACATTATCATAGCCCTTAAACATTCTCTGGAATCCATAGCGAATATTCCAATATACATTTTTAACTTTATGTACAAATCTATAAAGCGGCAATGTAATCTTATCCCACAATGTAAGTTTAATAGAAATTTCAGATTGTGTAGCATTGGCCTGTAAATAGTCTATATCAAAACAAAAATACTCTGCCTGCTCGATTTTCTCTCCACCAATTTCTACTGTTTTAAAAAGTTTATTTTTTTTCATAATCATTATTTTTTTACTCCTATTAAAATCACTCTTTTATTAACTATTATCAATGTCTTCTCTAATGGATTTAAATTCATTTTTTATCCATTCAAAATCATTATCGCAATCCGAAATAGCATTAATCAAATCCATTACATATTCACACAGTTTATAAATTCTTTCTTCATTGGTCATCTTCATTCTCACCTATTATTTTTTCACCCATCTAGTCCTAGAATCACAGTAATAATCTTTGAACTGATAATTTTTTCTCCGTTCTTCTCTAATTTTTGCATTCTGCTTTTTACTATATTCTTTTGCTACTTTGTATTCCTCACACCAACAATGACATCCTACTTCTCTATTAACACAACCTTTACAGGGGAAAATATTATTGTTCTTGCCAAACATAATTAAATCTCCTTATTTCTATCTTTAATAGTCTTAATTTTATCTTTAATTCTATACTTGATATTACACACTCTCCATTCAGGAGAACGATAGTAATTTACAATATGACGTTTTTTATAGTAATCAAAATCTACACCGTGTCCGAAATATACTTTATACTTGTCGCCATTATATTTCCATTTACACACAAAGTAACCATTGCGCTTGGTCACTTTTACTAAAGAACTATTGAAAAGCCAATATTCCCATTTAGACCATTTATAATACCCAGAACCAAATTTCTCTCTTTTAATAAAGTAATCATTACCAATTTTTTCTGCAATTAACATTGTAGTTTTATAAAAAGCAATAGTACAATCCTTATTCCCAATATAAGCAAAGTAGTTATTCTTTAATTTCATTGGTCTATTCTTGTTTCTATCACAATCATAATAAGTATCTTGATTCGTATCTTCCCAACCAACCATATCCATCATTGGTGTAAACATACCAGTAGAGATAAGTTTGCCATTCTTAAAAGCAATAGCGCCATAATCAATCATGGCCATAAATTATTCGTCCTCTCTTTCTTCATAACAATTAAACAACGGGTCATTCACATCACACATACAACACGGTTTTCCGTCACAAGAACTAGGCGGATAGAACATACAAGTTTCACAAGTCCATTTTTCCATTTTAATCATCTTCTCCAATTAATACATTTAGTGAGTCTTTAAAATATCCTTTAATATATGCTGCAATATCTTCAATCTTATAGCTCATTTCTTTTACAGCGAAAGCGAACATACCTTTATTAGCGGAATCAAAATTACGGACATCAATGTTATTCATCATAGGAATTGAAATCCTAAAGGTCAACCCATAACCCTCAAATTCTGCATCGTAATAATAAGCCATAAAACCGCCACGAACAATGTTGACGAGCTTAAAATTATTGTCGTTATTCAAAAAATCTTTTTTAATAAAACTTTCGATTGTTTTAAGTTGTTCTTTTTCTTTTTTACCTTTCTTATCAATTTGTTCCTGAGCAACGTTAAACATATCTTCTATATAGTCATATCTCGAAAAATTCGTTTTAACTTTTCTAACATAATCAGCAAATAAGAGGTCTTCTATATGTTTTTCTCGCTTTACTTTTTGAACCTGTACGTAATACATATTTTTTACATTTTCAATCTCCGAAATAGAGTCTTTATTATAATCATAAAAATTGTACATAAATACATACCTCCTTCTTAAAAAACTTTCTTTTCAATCAGTTTATTCAATACATCAGCAACATCTTTTTCTGCTCTACCTATCTTAATACAGTTGTTATCAATGATAATCTTATATGCCGTACTAAGTTCTTCCAGATTCTTAATTTCAGCTCTTCTTTCTTTAATCTGAATTTCAGCATCATTAATCATCTGTCTATACATATCAAATTCTTCTTGTACTTGCTTTTGAACATCTTCCAGGATTGCTTTGGTAGAATTCAACTTTTCCAGCATCTTAGCTACATATGTATTATTAAATTCATCACCTAAACCAAGGTCAATCTTATAAAGAGTCACAACGACTCTTTCTCGTTCATCCACAAGTAGTACCCATGTATCCTGCACATAAACATCAATTACCTTACCTTTGCCATCCTTTTGGGACTGTCTGCCTGAATAAATACAATTGCCGTATTCTATCATCTTGTTAATATCTGTCTTAATTTTGTCTTCATTCAAAGAAACAAAACGAGCGGCATCTGCCTTTTCTTCTTTACCCATAATACGTTCTGCATATCTTTCCATACAGTGTTTGCTAATTTTATATTCATTTTTGTTTTTTGTTGCTTCCATATAATTTTCCCTCTATATAAAAATCTTATTTAAATGTTATTAATCTTTTCAAGAACCTTGTCTGCAATATCGTTAAGGTAATATTCTCTTTGTTTATCACTTTTAAAACATCCAGTCCAACCATCACCAACGCTTGTTTCATAAATTAATTCGTCACCAACATCAGGGTATTCACAAGTTAAACTGCCCCAACGCAAACGGATGTAACCAACAATACTTCCATTGCTATCATATACATCATACTGTTCTGGACAAGCAGAACAAGTGCATTCAAAATTCAATCCTTTAATGTCCATATTTCTACCTCTTTAAACTCTGTTTTTAATTTATCTTTCCAACCTTCTACACAACGGCAGCTCTTCATCTGTTAAACCAATAGCATCTGCTAACTCTTCATATGTCCCTTTTTCGTCATCAATAATACAAATATACGTCCAAAGTTTTTTAGCAATTTCTTTATAATCAATTTCAATAGGAAGTTCTTCAAGTTCGTCAACCATACGAGCAACACCAGAATCGTGGCCTTCATCATATTCTAAGTGTCCAGTAAATGATTTATAATCATTGTATTCTTCCAATATATTTTCAATGTCAACAATCCTACTCATATTTTTGCCTCCTAAAATATTTTAGTTTACCTTAATCTTAAACAAATCGAATTTTCTAATGAATTTTCCATAAGGGAAACAACACCAATAAAAGACTCTATATCTTTCTCCGTCAGTCATAGTATAATAAGACCAGAATCCAAATGCCGAATAAATTTTCTGCCACAAAGTTTTTTTGTTCATAGTTTATTCCCTTTCTTTTTTTGAACCTTATTCAATTTCTTCCGCATCATCAAAATCAGCTTCACCATCAGCATAAATGCTTCTTTCATTTTCACTTGTTAGAACACCAATAAGACAATCACAACTGCCCATACCAGCATAATTTGTAAGTTCACCAAACTCTTCATTTGCAATCTCAATAGCTTCTTCTTTGCTGTCAGCTTCTACAGTCATACTACAAGTTACTGTCGTACTTCCATACACTCTGTACTTCATAATCATCCCTCCAACTCAATGTAATCAATCGTTGCAATATCATCGTTATAGAACCAATTTGTCCAAGGACTATTTGCACCCTCTTTTACTTTTCTAAGACTATTATTAAACTCTACAATGTCGTTATAGAGTTTTCCGTCACTAACAAAATCTCTGCCTTTATCTTCAATACGATATTCAATCAATTCTCTTTCATCTAACTTATTCTGATAATCAATATCTTTGTCTATATTCATAAACAGAATCATAGCACCACAAGAAAAAAGAATAGAAAGGCCAAATGCTGACAAAAACAATCCAAGCGAAGAAAGCGAACCATAGGAAGTGATAGCAAATTTATCATCAATAACAAAGAGAATAATTCCGACAATCAAACAAATCAAAGCAATCAAAGTAATAATCATAACTCCACCTCATTTTTAAAATATTCAGTCAATTTAACTCACACAAATTCCTTTTTGAATCTGTGTACTACTGTATCTATATACTGATTTGCTTTCTCTTTCACAAGATTAGTTACATATTCATTAAAATATTCTTGTGTTACTCTTTTCTTCCTAGCATAGAACGCATCATAGCATTGCCATACAAAATAACCATTCTGCAACAGCTCATTAAGCACATCCATGTAAATGCAGCTTTCATGAAAGAAGATTTCATTGTCATATAATTTACCGCCTTCGGCATTTACAACCGCTCTCTTATATAATCTCATCTCTTTATCAACCGCATCTTTGTCAACTACTCTTGCCATAGCTCTTCTTGTATGTACTCCTAAAGTTCTTTCATCATCAAAATAACCTCTCATATGCAGCATTTTAATGCTGTCTCTTACGTTTGCAAAGTTTTGCAATTCTGCATCTATATCACCATTTTTGTATTTCATAGCAATATATTCATTGTATATCAGTTCATATATATCTACATTTTCTTCCACCCAACTCCCTGTATTAAGAGAAAGAGTTATTCTAGGAACAGACGATTTAACATCTTTGTCAAGATTCAATTTATACTTAGCTAATATCTCTTCTTTATAATATCCATTGAAGTTCTCATTGCAATCTTTGTTTTTCTTTGCAGAAACAAGGCTATTCGTACATCTTATACCAATCTTCCTAACAGCTTTATTCCCTTTATTCCATGTAAAGCTAGGAATGAATCTAAGAGATAGTTCAGGATAATCAGCATAGTATTTATAGTTAATTTCATCAGCCAGCAACTGATAATGTTTCAGCAATGGATAGTTTTCATAAAGTACAGCAGTCAGATAATGTTCAAATTGAGATACAGAATAATTGTCTGGTTTCAAGAGATGTAATTTACTACTAAAACGTACTTGAGCATTATCAAAACTATCAATTTTGAATCTGTGTACTACTGTATCATATACACTATTTCTTGCTACATTGATGTTAATATTATTCTCTCTACAGTATTCTATAATCTTCTGTTCATTATCATAATAGTATCTATATAACTTTGATTTATTATATTCTTCTTTAATAGCTTTGTATTGATATTCTTCACACTCAACACTTACCAAACCAATCTCAATCATAAACTTAATTAGCCTTGAAACTTCTTGATGATTGCCACAAATACTAATAAGTTTCTTACTTGTAGTAGGAATGGGCATAATTGTGCATCCTTCTGAATATCTTTTATGCCTCACCACATCAATAAAGGCTAAAACTTTGCCGAATCTTTCTCTTTGCGTTTTCTTTTTCCGTGTTTCTGGCACTACAAATTCAGGCAACTCATATTCATCGGCTTTTACAGGTTTCCAATCAAATACTTCCATCCTTTTCATTCCTTTTTCTACATTTTTCTTTACTTCAATTTCTTTTGCAATGTTAATAACATTCATAATTGTTTTCCTTGCTTTTATTGTTTTATTAGTTTTAAATATATCAGCCCTTTTTTTCGGTCATATAACTTGCTAAAGCTGCCTGAAGTTTCTCGTTATTTTCAAAAATATAAACGTCAAGTTCAGGCTTGTGTCTGTTTACCTCAGTTCCAATAATTTTACAACCATGTTCTCTAAGATAAATTGCCAACTTTCTGAAAAAAATCTTTTTAGTCATAATTGTTCTCCTTTGATACTTTATTATATATAACTTTAATTGTTATGTAGGCGCAAACAGAAATTTTCCGTTTGCCTTTTTTATACTTGCATTATACACTATTTATTAGTATTTGTCAAGATGTTTTTTTTATTGTCTTAGTAAGCAATCTATACATACATATTACATAGCTACTCTCATATAAGAACGGTACAGTACATAGTAAAGACAAGAATAGTAAGAAGAAGTAAGAAATAAATGTATATAGATACAGTAGTGCACAGATTCAAAACGGCAACTTTTTACAGTAAAACCCTTACCATTTTATTCCTTAAAGAATCCATTATAGGACTCTAAAAGAGCTTCATTTCTTGCAACGATATTGCTAGTTCTAGCAACACCGTGACTACACGCTTCTAAATATTTTCCGTATGTGTCAGAATCATTTTCTACTTTGAAGAAGCTAATTAGCCATTCTGCAAACATAGGCTCATTGATATTGTTTTCCATGGCTACCTTTACAAACGGGACAAGAGAAAGCATATGCGTTTCTGTAAACAATTTTTTAGCAACATCCTTCTCTTTATTCTCCATTAGTTCTTCATGTGTGTTTAAGATATAATCAAATACTTTTGCCAGCTCTAATTTTTCCGCATCAGAAATTTCAAGTGACTCAATTTGCGGATTAAAATCTTTGCTTGAGAAAGAAATATTTTCCGCTTCATTGTTTAACATGGTTAATGTTTTAGCTGTAATAACAGCCTGATTCTTGTTTGCACGAGCTTTTTCCGTAAGCATCTGATTGAACAGTTCATGACTACCAATGTCAAGCAATGTTTCAATATCTTTAGCAGAAGCAAGAGTGCGTGATTTAGTTGACAATGGCTTTCCTGCATTGAGTTTGCGGAACATGGTTTTTTCTTCGTCGTTAGTTAAATTATCAAAATAAACAATATTAAAGGTAACAGTATTCAACAAGTCTTTTAATCCATCTGGAAGCTCGCTAAATTTTTTACCAGAAATATCAAGTGTTACTTCTTCGTTTAATTCGTCATCAAAGTATGTTACTGGTTCTAACTTAGTTAAAGCAAATTCATCATTCAAGAACTCTTTGACGGTCGATAATCTTTGCTTGCCGTCAAGTATCATGTAGATATTATTACCCTTTTTATTACCTTCCTCCACAATTCTTTTTGCAAAAATTTGAGGAATTGGGTAGGATAATATCATTGACTCAATCAAATTTGATTTTCTTGTACGCTCCCAAACAAGGCTTCTCTGGACGATGTGTTCAAAATTTATCTTTCCATTTTTAACCATACTTGATATTTGCTTTGCAGACCACACTATACTTGCCTTTTGAAGTGCCACAACAAACAACTCCCTATATATTTGATTTTTATTTATTATAACTTGTTTAATCATTTAATGCTATTTGTTAGATAAATTCATCACCAAGATTCAATCCATCAAAAACCGCTTCTACATCTTCGTCCATTACGCCAATGTAATGCTTAGTGGTTACAACAGAAGAATGGTTGAATATAATCATCAACATCACAAGGCTCTTCTCTTTATCTTTTGCATTATGCCACACATGATAGCCAAAACTTTTTCTAAGTGAATGCGTCCCCACATTCTTTTCCAGTCCAGCTTCATTAGCAAGGTCAACAACAATCTTCCACAAAGTTCTTTCGGTGATACAGCCATTGCCCTTCCTAGACTTAAACATATATTCATTCAAATCTTCAACAGGATATTCTTCTACATAATCTGATACAATTTTCCGTACAGTTTTGTTAAAGAAAATCTTTACGAATTTTTTCTGCTTTCTAGTCTTTTTAGGCATCAGTGTATAAAAATCTTTGAACTCCATATTGTCATTGTAGAAATAGGAATAGCGCAGTCCGCACAAATCACTTGCTCTAAGTCCAACATTCAAACCAATCACAATCAGCATCTTATTTCTTTTTGCAAGCTGCTTCTGATTATCAGTATAAGCGTTTTCAATACGCTTATTAAGGACACAGATAATCTTTTCAATTTCTTCTTCCGTGAAGCCATATACTTCGGAACTTTTTCCAGCAACCTTGTTAGGGTGTCTCCTGTCAATAGTCCCATCCTTTTTGTATCTAACCTCTGGCTTTACACCTAATTTTCCATCAATAATAGATAACTGAATAACATTATTTGTTTCTTCTTTGCGAATAGGTACTGCCATTGTTATCACCCCTTATAGTTTGTACCATATACCTTTGTTTCTTTACTTATATTATACTATAATACTTATAGGATGTCAAGTAGTTATTTTAAATATCTTCCACACAGGCCAATATAAACATTTGTTATAGGTTGTACAAGCGCTTATATCGCTTTCTAATCTGTTTTCTTTCTGCCTCTAACTCTACTGCCGTCAGGTTATATTTGCCCTGTCTTACCCATTTTTGAGCTTGCACAGCACCATAATTATCAACGTCTTTACGATACAATCTATAATTTTCAATGACAATTTTTCCAGTAACAGAGCTTCTATGCGGTTCAGGATAATTCTCTTCTAACTTGTATTTGCCATTCAAGAGATTTTCCATACGCTGTTTTTCAGACATACCATTTGCAACATCATCATAATAAAGGTCTTTGTTTGCCCAATTTTCCGCTGGGATAACTGGCTGAGTCATTTCTTTAATAATCTGATAACAAGTGAAAATAATGGAAATAATAAGCAATCCGCTAAACATCGTTGGTCAACCTCTCTTTGCTTTATTTGTGTTCGTCTACGAGCTTCAAAACCTTATTAGTATTAGTATAATCTTCGAGGAACGCAGCTAGTACATTTTTGATGAAATAGCCTTCATCCTTAACAACTGCCCTAAAATTGTTGTAGACTTCTTTGTTTACTGGCGTATTCAAGATAGATACTTTCCCATTATAATTTTTCCATTTAAGAATGTCTTTCTTTTTTAGTCTGTATTGTCCATTCGCATACTGTCTGCAAAATGCTTCAATCACAGTGTTCATCATAAGGTTTCTTTCTTTTAGTTTCTTTTGAAACTCTTCGAGAATTTCCGAACTAACCTTTTGATTGATTGCCTGAACAGGCATCTTTTCTACGTCAACTTTCTTCAAATATCCTGCCATATAACATCACCTTTTCTATTTTTATTGTCTTTCTCTATAATCATTGTAACACATTTTACATAGTTATCAAGTATTTAATTTGCTTTATCCAGTTCAACCACCATTATAACGGATAGAATAGCCATATGACTTGCCAAGAAGCGTTTTGAGCGGCTTTTGACAAGTCATAGATAAAACTTATGTGCTATTTTAATCGTCGCTCCTACGCCATTTAGAAGCCTCTTGTAATTATGGTCTGTCAGCAGAAAATCATCCCAATAACAGCCAGGATAGCAAGCATCACGAGGATACCGCCAATAGTATTCTTAGTTTCTTCCTTACCAAACAACAGAACACAAGCAATAATAACCAGCAACAGAATAATCATTTTAATTTCCTCCTAATGTATATAAATTTAATAGATATTCGCTTTAATCTTTACCCTGATTCTTGATTTCTTCCAGCAGGTCAGCCAGTTCAAGCTCATAGAAATCACCAACATCTTCCTGCTTTTCATAGTCATATACGTTGTACGATTCAGAGAAGATATTCAAGTCAGCAGCCATGTGTTCATTAACATCTTTTACCTGGGTAGCGCTTTCAAGTCCATAAAATTCATACACACTATCAAACTTTACTGCAAAATAGTCACTGTAGCCACTACGAATATCACCGTACAAATGAACCATAATGAGCATAATCACTTCTTCATCGTCATTTTCCAGATAGTCCATGTTCAAGTCATTAGAAATGTTAGTGTTACAATTATAGGTGTTGTCACCCTTTACCTTCGGATTGTTCTTAAAGTTTTCAATCCATTCATCAGACACGCTGATTTCATATTCCTTCAATTCTTCCAGAACATCCAACACTTCACCGCACATAATATTATCGGCAATTTTCCCATCTTCGGTGAAAATCCAAGGTCTATTTGCACCAGTACGAGCGGCCTTTACCTGTTCAATTACATTATCCAGACGAGTTTTCATTTTGATTACCTCCTATATGGTTCTGTTAGGTGTGGTTTGTTGTGTTATATCGAGCGGCAATGAACCGCTCTCAACTTTCTGGAGTAATAACAATGTCATAGTATTCTTCAAGGTCATACTCCGGTTCTTCAATCTGGTAAATCAATACCTTTTCACAGCTCTTGATTTCTCCGAACGCTTTCAGGTACTTAATCAGTGATTCTTTTGCATCCGCTTCACAATAGACAGTTACATCATTACTACCAAAATAATTTCTCAACTTCAACAGTTCTCTGTTCTCTCTTACAGTATTAAAGATATGGAGAAAATTCTTTGCATACTCTTCAATACTACACTCTTCGATTTCTACTCTGACTGCATAACCTTCGGTTTCATATCCCTGCATTTTCTTCATCTTCATAGTTGAATCCTCCGTTTTGTTAAGTGTTTATTTCTTACTTTCTATATATATTATAGCATACTATTTTTAGTTTGTCAAGTAGTTTTTTATAGTAAAAAATAATTTACACTCAAATAATGCCATTTTCCTTAAATTCTTCTGTAAGGTCATAAATCTGGCTTAAACGCTCAAAATATTCCTGCCAGTATGCCAGTTCATCATAGGAGTAATTATGGTTATAGAAGTCATTTTGCCACTCTACAGCCATATTTCTTACCTTTTCTTTCTCAATCATATATTCAGTCATGTAGATTTTCCTCTTAATCATCCAGGACGTTGCTAATGTTTTTGTTTATCCGTTTTACTTTCCATTCACTAAGAGCAAATTTGCGGAACACTCTTGCTCTTACAGCTTCTACGATTGCAATAATTTCCATAGCGTTCTCTTTGTTCTCCCAAACAAGAGTATACATTTCTTCCTTCGGCACACTGTCCAGCTCAAAGAGCAGGCGAAAAGCTCCGCCAAGCATAGGATTATCTGTTCTGCCTGTCTGAATCATGTATCCAAGCAGCTCCCTCTGATACTTTGTGACCGCATCACGATACAGGCATTTAATGTGATAGACAGTAGGAATGATTTCAATAGTTTTCATGATAAGAACCTCTTTATTACTTCACAGCTTCATGCTCTCTATTGAGTACAAAGTCATATCTTTCCAGAACATCATCAAGATAGTTAGTTTCAGGATTGTATACATAATAGGTCAGGATAATAGTTCCTTCGTGAGTTTCAAAATCCATATTGTTATAACTAATATAGTTATGTTCCGTATCCTTCGTGTTCAGAATGATACCATCACCATTGTTTCCCTTCGCTACCATACCAATCATCTTTTCAACCACAACACCATCCATGTTAGTACGATTCTCTAAGACGTCATTAGTCAGTTCATCAGTGAAATAGATTGCTACGTTCTTATAGCCCTTCTTGTGAAGTTCTTTGATAAAACTATTCTCGATAGCGATATAATCGTTCTCATTTGCGATATTTTCCATACTGGTATTTGCATCAGCAGTATCATTATTGACATTCGTGGTTGCAAAAATCAGCAGGCCAACAGCCGCACAAATTGCCAGGATACAAACAACAAACTTCTTCATAATTAAATCCTCCATAAAATTCTTCGTAAACGCTTTCATTTATAAGGCTGATTGTTTTAGTTGACTACAATTCTTTTTACTTTGCCACACTTCTTGCACATATAAACAAACACATATGCGTGTGGAATAGTCTCCCAAGTATCAAATTTTCCTGCTTTAGTTACACAATGAAAATCGTGTTTACAAAACAGCTTATTCCAAAAGGCCATTGAATCACCTCTTAACAATATTCAAACGGGTCTGCCTTGCGATACTTAACTTCCGTATACTCTTCGTATCCTTCTTCTACGTCATAATGCACACTAAGTTCGATAGTTTCATCAACCATTTTTTTGATTTCTTTATCGGTCATGTTATCGTTTACGTAAAATTCAAAGTCATAACAGCCGAGCGGCCTACTGCTTACCCATCCACTTACCTTTTTCATAGTTAACCTCCTATTTCTCATTCATACCAATATTCAGTATCTTCGTCTCTGGATACGGGATAATCCACATTGTTAATGGTTACATATTCTTCTTCAAGAATATCCATATCAATATCAATCACTCCAATATCAAAAACTTCCTTTGTTTCCGTGTCTACCTTGCAATTACTGGTCACTTCACAGCCGCCATCCCAAACAGAAGTAAATGTTGCGTTCTTAATCATAACTAAAACCTCCTCTTATCAATCTCTGTATCCTGCATCAAACATAGACTCTTTCAGGTTTGCCATATCAAAATACATAACGTTTTCTTCATCCGTACAATCTTCTTCACAAGGTGCAAGATTCAAAAGAGTATCAATTTCTTTGTACAACGCAACCAATCTTTCCTTCATAATTCTAACCTCCGTATTTTAATTTTTCGTTCCTTACTTTCTATATGTATTATACCAAAATAACATTCGCTTGTCAAGTAGTTATTAAAAGATTTTGAAAATTTATTTCATACTCCAAGCCAAACTTTTGCGACATCACACAAATCATAAAAATCATCAAGCCATCCATTAACAGTCAGTTCACAAGATTCATAACTATTTTCATCCATGTATTCAATTTCATCATGAATATTTGCCTTCAAATCACGAAAATCATCATAGAAAATCCAATCTTTTCTGTAGTTTGATGTAAGTTCATCACAACAATTTTCCAAGGCATACATGATTTTCATGCAATGTTCCGTAGTTTCAATGTTTTCCAAAAGCATATGTCTTACTTTCCTAAAAGAATAGCAAGTTTTATTCCATTTGCCCATCTTAAAATCCTCCATTTATATTATTCTCTGGTTTCTCCCCTATGGCACTTTCCGCCACATTCGGTTTCACACCAATCACAATTACGGGCGTTATTATCGTCCATATGCAGACATTCATCACACAGCAAGATTTCATTGCCACAATGCTCACAAACCGCTACAAAGCCAGATTTTTCAACGTCCCACATAGGATACACGTTTTCGCTCATGCAGTACGGACAAATTTCAACAGCTTCAAAATAATTGTTATTCAGGTCAACGCTCACCCAGCCAGATTTACAGGAAAAATGGACAACATTCATTTTTTCAAGTTCTTTTTCCGAATAATTATCATCTACTTCAATCCCGTCCACACAAACTTCCAAAATATCTGCAAAACGATATTCTTCCGTGTTCTTAAATTCTTTGAAAGTCATGATAAACCTCCTATTACTTATATCGTTTATACTTTTATGTATTAAATTCTACAAAGAAAACTTCCACTGTATTCTGCTTCAATAAAGTTATAACCATGGTTCAATTCATATTCACAGGAAATATCATCCAGACCGTTTGCATCAAACAGTTTCTTAATATCTTCGTAGGATTCATCACCTTTGCTAATAATATCACAATAATTCACATAATCGTTGTCAACAATTTTTGCAATATCAAATTCTCCACCATCAAAACATCCGTTATAGACATAATCTTCATACATTTTGTGATACAATTCACATACAATATCGTCATCCGTCCAAAAATGTACTCTGTCCATCAACATTTCAATAGCAGTATCTTCATCAATTCTCACCAACATTTTATTTTCCTCCTATTGTTTTATTGCTTATATCGTTAATTCTTACTTTTTTTTACAATCGCATTATAACACGTAAAAGTGTGCTTGTCAAGTATTTTTTTTGAATTGTCTGAAAACTTTTTTGATTTTATATGTATAGTTAAGCGGAATGTTCCGCTTAACTTGCCACAAGCCTTATCTTTTCTCTACAACGACTTTAATTTCTTCCACGGGGATTTTATATTCCTCTGCTAAAAGTTCTTTCGTGGCCTTTTCTTCGCTCTTAAAACTCCCATTCAGAGTATAGGCACACAATTCTTTTTCATTGTAGTAAAATACTTTCCATTTTTCCATTTGAATACAACTCCTTTACAAGTTTAATTATTAAAAGGTGCTTACTTTAATAACCGCATTATGTTTCATAGCATACTCATAAAAATCTTCCGTATTATCTGCCGTATATTTATTGAGAAATTCTCCCACATTGTTGAACAATCCATCTTGTCTTTCCTTTACATATTGTTCTACAAATTCTCTTGTTACTTGTACTTCCGCTAAGTTGTCGATTTCATCATGTTCTTCAATGGTGTCACGATATACGCAAACCCAAACTTTTTCCATGACTTTTCAACCCCTTTATAATTTTATAAGTTATTTTAATTGTTTAGGTCTGGATAGATAGTTATAAAATTCCCCATCTATCCAGCATCAACAATTACAGAAACAATGCTTTTGCTACAAACTCTTTTTCGCTATCTTTGTACGACAACAAAACATTCATTTGCAATTCTTCCATGACGATTTTAATCTGTCCATCATTCAGGCTGATAGTATTACCTTCTTCGTCGTGGCTTGCAAAGATACAGTTCCCATAAACAATATCCAGGATACTTTTAGTCTCTCCGTCCACCATAGCAATTTCAGGCTTCAATCCTTCGATAAACTTTCCTTCTTCATTGATGATAACATCAATAGCATTATCCCTAAATCTGTTACCTAAGAACGGAAATTCGATATATCCACCAACAATGCTTTGCAATTCCTCTAATGAATTTTTGATTTCTTTTTCCTGTAATTTCCCGTTTTTCAATACCAATACTCTCATTGATAGCAGCTCCTGTTATTAGTTATTCAATTCTTCCATGTTAATTTCTTTCCCGTTTTTAGTCCAATAAGTTACACTAAGTTCATATCCCTCTGCTTCTGGAAATTTCTCTTTGAATACCTTATATACTTCTTTTAATTTCCGTTCACTTACAATACTTCGTTCATGTGTAGCGAAAAAATGTTGGCCGTTTAGTGATACACTGATTTCATACATTATCTTCCACTCCCTATTTTTATAATTTTTCCACAAGCTGAGTTAAATCAAAATCTGAATACTCTTTAGTATCTTTCATATAATAGATAATGTTTCTGTTTTCTTCTGCTTGTGTGATATATCTTGCATTGCTAACATGATTCAATCCATCTGCTGAAAGCATTTTAATTAAATCATTATATCCACTTCCACAATAAACTTCCGCATTGTCTACCACATCTTTTAATTCAATAGGTTTATTTAAGTCCAGTAAATGTGTACTGCTCTTCAAAAATTCCATGACAGTCATTTGAAACACACCCTTTACTTGTAGTATACCTTGAAATATTCTCCTACAGTTTCCTGAATGGCCTTACAAGTCTGAAATGCAAGTCCTTCACCTTTGATTTTTCCAACCAGAGTTTTTTTCACCAACCTTTGCAGTAATAGAGGGAGAATCTTTGACACATTTCATCATAATATTGAACCATTGCTTCTTCATTTTATATCACTCCTAAAATATTTTCTATATAAGAGGGGAAATAATCCACTCTATGTATCAATACAATCTTCCATCTTCCAGAAATTCATATTCATTGGCTTCACACATTTCTTCTACTTCTTCGTCATCAACTTCATAGAACCATTCGTAACCAATCTTTTCGTAATATTCGCAGAGGACGCTGAAAATGTCTCTCACAAGTCGTTCAAACTTCTTCAACACTTCTTCGTTAATATCCCTGTATGCGCTATAGGTTTCAAGCTGGAACGTCCAATCATCCACAATGTCAATGCGGTCTGCCAGAGAATAAGCATAACGATTATTTTCAGGAAGTTCGATTTCTCCACATTCTTCCGCATAATGCAGGATAGTTCGCTTTTCCTTGTCAGTCAGTACGTTTTCAAACTGTTCAAGCTGAGTGTCGCCATTATGATTTTCCAAACATTTGAAAATGCTTTTCGCGTTGATTTTGCCAAAGATATTAAATCCATCACCCTGGCAATAGTTCAGGCTATACTGGATATAGAGACGGTTTTCCCCAAAAAGATTGCACAAGCCGTTTTTACAAATTTCCGTAAAGAGGTCTGCATCATGAAAACTTTCCAGATACCATTCCTTGACCTTCTCTTTTGCCTTGTCAGAAAGTTCATTGTACTTGTAAATCTTGTATTCAGTAGTAACAGTTTCGATTCTCATGGTATGTCCTCCCTTTGTTTGATTGTCAGTTGACTATAACCTTATAAGTTATTGGAAGATTAAATGCTTTGTATCTTCCTTTCGATTATATTATAGCTCATATTGGATAGCTTGTCAAGTAGTTTATTTAGAATTATGCGTATTTTCCATTTCGCACTTTTTCGATTTCTTTTTGTAGGTCATTTCAAAATTATTCCACAGGTCTTCTTTTACGTTGTCGTTCGGCATGACTCTTTTAACAGGCAAATTGAGTATACTACTGCCAAAATAACTACAATTTTCATCTTCTTCAATAAAATCATCACAAAAACATTCTTTCCCATCTTCATTCCCGTTCATATACACCCAATAGACAAAATGTCTCATTTCTTCCATGGTCATGTTCTTAATGCGTTCATACATGGTCATAGTTAAAAACCATCCTTTCAAAATAGTTATTTCGTGTAATTACTCAATATAATCGTCATAAATTAAAATTTCTGAATATCCCACATATGATAAAGAATCTCTGATAATAATATCTCCATATTTATGTTTGAAATTCATAAGTTCTTTTATGGTATTTATTTTAATCATCCAAACTTTTTCCTTACCATCTTTATAAGGAATAGTATCTTGCTTCGCTTCTTCGCAAGGGCAAGATTTGTTTATCCATTGGCTTGCCCTTTTAACAATAAATTTCATTAAATCCTCCGTCTATTTTCGTATGTTGCTGGCATTTATAGCTTCCCTATACAGTGACATATAGGGAAGCTGTTCTAGGCTTATAGGGCTGTTTTTGACTGTCTGAATGGTTATTATTCTACGTATGTTATGCTTCTTCTACTACCTTCACTATAAAATTCAGTTGTAGTATTCTTCGTCAAGTTCGTCAATGTCAACGCCAAGTTCTGTCAAAATGTCAAGCAAGGCGTCGTGATAGCCTTCGTAATAACCTTTTTCGTAACTATCGAAAATAGTATCACGATTCATTTCATTCATTTCCATAAGTTCTACAGCAGCTTCTTTGACTTTATCTTCCATCCAGCTAATGCAATCAGAAATAGCTTTTCCGTACTGTTCTGGCATAGTGTTAAATTTGTTCATGATATTCTCCCTATTATACTTTCTTAATGTTAAACTTTACGTTGTGAATATGTTTCGTGTTGTATCCTCCGCCAGCGATAAGCATTAAGTCATGCTTGATATACTCCATCATATAATCCTTGCTGTAGTTATCATTAAACTGATATGTATCTTCAAACGTGTAAACCTTTTCAGCAGACCAATCATTCATATATCCAATATCAGGGTGTTCTTCATCAACAGTGAAAGAAATTTTCGCCTTGTATCTTGCATAGTAGTCATTCATCATAATATCCTCCATGACGGTCTAACATTATACAGACAGGGTTAGAATGTGATTCCGCAGTTATAAACGAAATTTTCTCTTCCGATATATTCCCCACCAGAATAATCTTCATCTTCATAGCCAGAATACCACATCAAATTTCCGTGTTTGTCCTGCAAGTGAATCAGCTTATACATACAATCATTTTCGTTGTAACCGCTCACAATAGCTTCGTGGCCGTCTTCATATTCTCCAATCATTTTCCAGGGAAAGCAAATCTTCATTGTCAAAATCCTCCAGTTTGTCATTCTTCAAGATAAAAGTTTGATACAAGAATCATATTCATGGCTTCTCCGCTATCTCTATCTTTAATGCAAGTGGCAAACAAATCAACAATAGGACTTATTACATTAGGGCTTGCACCATCTGCCAGCAAAACAGGGATATTTCCGCCATACGTCTTTTCAAGTTCCTGCAAGTTCTTAATAAGTCCCTTCAAAGTCAAATAATATTTCATGTAAAAATCCTCCATCAAAGCGTTTCATATTCGCCAGTTTCTTTGTTCTTGTACTGGATTTCCGTACAGCCATACTTATACATATAGTAGTCCAGCGGCTCAAAATCAACGCCTTCCTTAGCTTTTCCGTAGGCGTATATAATATCATCATCGTCCAAAAGTCTGAATCTTTCCGTCATACCTTTTGTGTCTCTGCCAGTGTATTCGTCTTTTCCGCTGTCTGTGATATTCTTACACCACTTTGTGATATTCCAGCTTCTAGCCATTTTAAAGTTCCTCCTATCAGGATTTTCCGTTTGCTACTTGAGTTTAAAGGCTCAATGTTACCCACGATAAAGCTCATGGGTAACGGTTCAACCTTTAAAGCATATAGCCTTAATAGTTATACAGTTTCTTCATTCCTTCGACAATCTTCTTGTTAGTTTCATCATCTGCCACGTTATTCCAATTATCGTCAAATTCAGGAATGTTATACATTTCTCCAATGACTTCATCTCCAATAATGTAATACACCATGTTAATGACCTGTTCCGGCTCGCTCAAGTCAGTATTAACTTCTCCAAACTGTTCCATTTCATAGCGCTGGACAAGTCTGATTGCTTCAAACACGCCATAGGCTTCAAGTTCCTTTTCTGCCTGATAAGTTCCGATAATGTAATAATCAGTGTTAAATACGTCGTTATGCAAGTCACAATAGTAACCGTTATAATTTTCCAGGCGTTCCATAATGTCCTCGATTGCTTCCTGCTTCATTTCTTCATGCTTTTTGTTCATTGTTATTCCATCCTTCCTTTGTTCGTCGTTGTTGCGTTAAAATTCATCAGGGTCTAGTTTGACTACCATAACAGGCTGGCCTTCTTTGACGTCTAAATACCAGTTTTCCACTTCGATATTTTCTACCACGTCATAAAGTTCTGGTGTCAACTCTTTTGTGTACTTGCCATAGTCAATGTGGATTGCTTCCAAACTTTCTAAGCTATCAAAAATCAGTTCTTTGAGTACCATTTTGAACAGCTCCTTTGTTTTATGTCTTTCCTTATCTTCAAGTACATTCTATCATGTGTTAGTAGGTATGTCAAGTAGTTTTTTCAAATTTTCCGAAAATTTTTGACTACCAGATTATTACATGATAGGTTTCCCGATTGCTTCCATACACACATTACGGAAAAAGGTATTTTTAGGAATATTGTTTTCCAAACAATATGCGTTAATATCTTCCAGTTCTGCAATCTTAAAAAGGATTGTCTGGCGCTTATAATTGCGCTTCTCATACTCTTTACGTGCCTTCTTATTGCAAGGCAGAGCGTTCTTTTCTTTTGTAGTCATTGCCATTCGTTTTCCACTCCCTTCCTATCAATACATGACTTTCTTTTTTGTGAAAATCAGGTACAAGCCCAGAGGGATGAAAAGAGCTGCTACTGTTGCGTCATTTTCAAAATAAATGACAGGGATACTAGCTAGAGCCAGAAAAATTCCAGCAATCTTCTGTTCAATATGTTTCATGATATACTTTCCTTCCTTTTTTATGATTGAGTCTCAATAACTCATTCCCACCCTGATAGAATTTTCCATCAGGGCAGAGTCAGCTATTGAGTATTGTTATTACTTCAAGATTTCCGCCATGGAAACATTTCCAAAGGCCGCAATGGGATTTTCAGAATTGTGGTTGATATATGCCCATCCTCCGTATTCACTTCCAGGAAAGTCACCTTCCAGCGTTCCCAGGAAGAAGATTCTGTTCAGCAGGAAGCAGATTTCATCATCATTCATTTCCCGGATATAGGCATAGAGATTTTCAGGAGCGTTGGAGAATTTTTCCATGAATCTTTTCCATGCTTTGTTAGCGTTCATAGACAGAGTAGTTTCCTTCATATTGTATTACCTTCCTTTATAATTTTTAGATATAATCAATAATATATCTATCTTTATACATTTTTTCATCATTTTCCCAATTATCGACATATTCAACAGGGTAAATGACATTACTTGCATAGCCGGAGAAGCTAGGATTTTCCTTCCTACGACGATTTTCTTCCGCACAAAGGTTTTCCGCTTCCTTCCTAGTAATGCGTTCATAGCCGTTATTTTTCGCTTCTTCTACCTGTTCCGGCGTTTCTGCCCATGCAAGTCTATAAGTGTTGGCAAAGTCTCCATAATGTACATAAAACCTTTTCATTTTGTTACCTTCCTTTTATACTTCTTCTCCATATGTTTCGAGAAATTCCATTCTCAAATCGTCCGCATTTTCACCTAAATTCTCAAGAATTTTAATTGCTTTACGTGTCATTTCTTTTTCATTTTGTGCCTGTCTGACTTGTTCTGCAATAGTCATAGTTAGTTATTCTTTCCTTTCATCAATCGAGCTTAAAGGCTCAATACTAGGCACAATTTACTTGTGCATAGTGGTTCAACCTTTAATTTTCCGGTTCGTATAAGTTTAGTAGTTATTCTTCATCTTCATCTTCATCATCATCATCATCATCATCATCTTCTTCTTCTTCATAGGGATTGGATACTCCGGCCATTTCAAAACACCATTCATCTTCAAACCAGAAAATGTCATTCAGGGTAGTTTCATCAATGCCGTCCGGATACAAATCTTCCAGCACCGCTTCCAGATTGTCCATTCCACCCTCTTCCAGAATGTGGTTGAAAGTATCAACTGCGCCAGACCACGGAATAAAGTTTTCCAAAGAACGTTCAGTGTAGATTTTCATGATTATTTTTCCTTTCCTTTTATCGTTTGTTTGACTTTCTACGTGTATTTTACCACACATTAACTACCTTGTCAAGTAGTTATCTGAAAATTTGCTATCGTTAGAACCTGAAAATTCCAGACAACCTAGTTTTTCCAGGTAGCGCCTACACCACGACAAGGTGATAGCTTGTAGGCGTCACTCCCCCATATAGAGGAAGTGTGATAGTTTGATTGATTAGGCGGCTGTTTAGTATTATCAATAGCCTAACCATTCATAAAATTCTGTTTTGGTCATTCTACTGATATTTTTCACCTCTGCAAATACAGGGGAAAATGCTTCCATGGTATCCGCATATACGTTGTTATTTTCCACGTAATAGGGGATATAGTGGTTTTCTAGCACCTTTTTGATATATTCAATAGTCATTTTCTATTCCTTCCTTTTCATCAATTTTCCGTTTGTTGTTAGGGATTGAGTTTTAATCACTCAATACCAGACACAAGCAAAGAGTTTGTGTCCAGTGGTTCAATGATTAAATCAGATAATTTCATAAGGAATTGCAAAACATTTTCCGATTGCTTCATAGTTTGTTGCGATGAAAAAATTTTCACAATATTTCCAGAAACCATTTCTAAATGCAATAATAATGGCGTCAATATTGTATTTTTCCATTTCTTCTTTGTTCAAAATATCTTTTGTTACAAGTCTTTCAATTTGGGACATTGCTTCACATTTGATAAATTTGAACGTATCAGATTCAACAATTTTTTTTCCGGTAACATACCAGTAAAAAGCATAGTTATAAGCAATTTTCTGTTCAGCTGTGCATACAGATTTTTCTACATTGCGGATTTTCCTGCATTTAATTTTCATATTATCCCCTTTTCTTTTCATCGTTGGTTAGTAGGTATTGAGCTTTAATCACTCAATATCACGCACAAGATTTTCCTTGTGCGTGATGGTTCAGTGATTAACGATAATCATCCCACGCTTCATTTCCACGTTGAATCCCATATTTTCCAGCATAGGAACGTATTCTTTCCGCTTCATGTTCCGCTGGAAAGAATCATTGCTAGTATATTTCCCGTGTCCGGTTTTATCGCCTTCATACACTGTAATATACAATTTTCCGGAAATAAGGGATAAAGCGTCAATGATAGCGGCTCTAATTGCTTCATCGGAGTCAATTACATTGATAACATTGGACATAATACCAATAGTAGCAGGACAATTTTCCAGCTTTTCACGGGTTTCCCTGTTAACCTGTTCAGGAATGTTAAAAGGGTCAAAAGGAAACAGTTCCGCATGATTTTCTAGGCAATGACGGGTCAAATGTTCCGTATATCGGCCACAACCATAGTCTAGGATTCTATCACCTTCATTAAGACTAATTTTTCCATAGATAGCAGGTAAACGCTTGCTATTGATACTAGTATTAGCGCTTGTTACACCCTGTTTCATGATATTTTCCTTCCTTTTCTTTTAATCGGGACAGGGCTTTTATAGCCCTGTTTCGTCGCAATTTTCAGCGACTCATCAGCCGATTTTCCAGGTAAACCATATAAGTTTAGTAGTTGACAATTTCACCAGTATGGATATTGATAGCATAACTTTCCAGGTACGCCTTCTTGACGTCCTGATAGGACAAATTGGGCGCATATTCCTTCAAAAATGCTCCAATATGTTTCCGGGTAGTTGCGGAATATGTTCCGCTACAAGACAGAAAACCGTCATTGTCAATGCTGCATACAGTGGTGGTATAACTAACCAGGTGAATACCATTAGCGTTAAATACCACACCAGCGGAACCATACGGACAATATTTCAGTCTCTTGTCATAGGTAACAGTTTTTTCCACATAACCGTCAACAATCTTTTTGGTATACATAATCATTATCCCCTTTTCTTTTTTATCAATCGAGTGTTTAACCACTCAATATCGCCCACAAACAAGAGTTTATGGACAATGGTTCAATGGTTAAATTAGAGCTGTTTCACAAAACCACCGATTTTTTTCATGATTGCTACAAAACATTCATTTGCTTTGTCACGGTCTGTAAAATGGTGTCTATATGTCGCTACACCTTTGTAGTTGTACTCTACAATGTCATAGCTGTCAGGGCAAAGATTACCATTCACTTTGATTCCCATTTCCCGTTCTGCGCTACAATCGCAAACGTAACAACGGATTTCTGTTGGAATGTGGTAGTGGTTGATTTTGCTCCACCCTTTGTATGTATCTTCCCTTGTATAGGTTGCTACTAAAATGTCATTCACAACTTCATCCCCTTTTCTTTTATCGTTTGAGTGTTTGACCACTCAATACCACCCGCAACCTATAAAGGTTGTGGGCAGTGGTTCAGGGGCCAAATGTAAGGGATTGTTACATTAAATGGAGTCAAACCATACCAGGGTATCCAACGCCTGGTTAATCATGGACACCATTTTTTCGTTTGCGTACACTTCAAAGTGTGCGTATTCATCAGCGCCACAAATTTCGTGTTTGACATTATGGTTGATTAACCAGGCACGAAAAGCGTTGGTTCTGTTGATATATTCTTTGGTGTTGTAAGGAATTTCTACATTGTACCATTTCATTTTAGTTACCGTCCTTTTCTTTTTTATCATTTGAGCGGGGTTTTAATCGCTCAATACCAGACACAAGTTTTTACTTGTGTCCAGTGGTTCAACGATTAAATCAGAGCTGTTTCACAATGTCGTAAACGTCAAACGTACTTGCAATTTTACGGAGTAAAAATACCTCTTTTGCGCCGTCCTTTTTTGCATTGTAGCCAGCACAAACAGCAGACTTTTCACTGGTAAAATAGCGGGTTTCATGGGTTTTCCCAATAAAAATATCAATACGCCATTCTGTCATAACTTTATCCCCTTTTCATTTTATCGTTCACTTTAGCAGTGATTAGAAAATACCAGGTTTTTGCCCTGATATTCTCTAGTCACTGCTAAAGCTATACGGAAAACCGTATAACTTTAGCAGTTTTGTTGATAAAAAGAATAAGGAAAAGGAATAATTTTTCACTTGAATTTTGTAGTTTACATATCCTGGCATACTCGGAGACAAGTCAATCCTATGTTACAAAATATGTACTTGCAAAAAACACTTATTCAATTTTCAAGGTGCAGACTTGCGGAAGGGACGTTGGTATCACCACGCTTTCTTTTTTGTTGTACCCGTATTCTATCACACCCTTTCGAGCTTGTCAAGTAGTTTTTTGAGTTTTCGCAAAACTTTCGCAAACTTGCAAGGTATGGAGTTTTGGGCTTGTCATTGGGTTTCCCCGCTGGCAATTATTATTATACTCACACGGAGATTTTTTGCAATGCACATTTTACACAAAAAAAGAACGTCTGTTTTGTGTATTTTGACGAACACTAAAATATGGGGAAATTTGCAGAAAACTACCAATAATAATTGGTAGAAAATTGGAAAATATTATTTTGAATATATAGTAATACGCGCACGCGCGTACATTATAATACAATGTTTTTGTAAAGGACTTTTATAAAAGTTATTTGTAATGTCCAGGCTTTTTTAAGGACTTTTATAAAAGTGGAAAACTATGTGAAAAATTATAGTTATACAC
>ERZ1026876.403-NODE-403-length-25947-cov-521.661556_pt1 | contig 25947 bp, 39 predicted proteins | sample MGYA00380168_ERZ1026876 | MGnify/ENA primary metagenome ERZ1026876 (study PRJEB33269, sample SAMEA4719804) | human gut metagenome | biome: human-associated habitat; feature: organic feature; material: feces | place: Cameroon | collected 2013-10 ... | reverse complement strand
GATGAATCCATTTGATATAATATTTATGTTTTTAATACTTCCAATGTCAGCTGTTACGGTTGGCTGGATAATAATTAAGGGGACAAGTAATAATGGGAAAAATTAGTAAGAATAGTAATTTGTACGATAAAGATGGCAATTTCTTACACAAGCCAGGAAAATACACAATTGAAGAACTTGAGGCGCTTATAGACACACTTGACAAAAACTCTAGAGAGTTTGCAAGCGCTACAGCGATCCTCATGCATATGTACGAGAAAGAAGGTAATCCTCATAGAGACGAACTTATACAAAAGCTTATTGCACAGTCTAAAACAAAGACTACCAAAGCTGATGTAAATAATGCCCTAAATGAGGTTAAGGAACAGCTTGATAACGTAGTCAAGGAGGAGGAACCTAGCGATGATGGAGCAAGCAGAGATTAAAGATTTCTTAACTATTGTTTCCGAAGCTTACGGCATATCAATAGAAGAAGTAGTAAAAGAATTAAAGAGATTTTAGGATGAAGAGACAAGAGAAGATGTCGCAAGAGCAGAGAGATGCTTATCAGACCTTACTAAAAGAACTAGAAAACGTAGGAGAAGAAGCAGATTCAACGAGGCAAATACTACAATTAGCACTGCAGCTTGATGAAAAAGGAGAGTTCTACAAATTTATAGAAGTATTCGGGTCAAAAGAACCTGGATACAAATAGTTTTGAAATACCGGAAACAAGCTTAGCCTAGCTAATATTATAGAATTTTGCGGTAAATAAAGAAACGTACAAAATATTATTAGACATAATGTATGGAGACGAAGGAGACGAAAGAAACCGAATTAGTCCAACTAATTAGACAATTAAAAGACTACGTAATTCTAGACAGAAAAGATTACGAAAAACTCTTACAGAATAGTAAGCCAGCAGAGTGTAACGAGAGTGCTTTAGAGGCTAGAGATGTCCAAATAACACTGTTAGAGAAGCAGTTGGCACACCAGGAAGACTGGACTAACTATTGGAAGAATAAGTATGAAACATGTCTTGATGAGTTGAAAAAGAAATCTGATAAATGGTGGAAGTTTTAAAGAAAGTATTAAAGTTTATATGGGCATTTCTTACAGTCCCATATCATGAAGGTGAACATAAATAATAGGAGATTAAAATATGTTAGTAGATATATCTGAAATTAGGAACGAATTAAACGAGGAGGAGAAAGAAATATTTGATAAGGTGTGTAAGGCTATGAATACCAAAAGTGTCACAGTAAAGATATTAAATTTAGCTTTTGCAGTGATATTGTTGTATGTATGCTTTACGTTTCTCCCTTTGTGGGCCGCTATTTCTCTTATCGGAATAAAGCTTGCAATTCCTGTAGCAAAATTCATTAAGTATATAACTGTGGCAAAGAAGCTGATTAAGGGTGATAAGGATGTAAGTAAGAAGCTATTGTCAATTAGGTTAAAAATCGCTAATAAGGAAAGATGAAATACGAGTATAAGGGTAATGTCTACAATTATGTAGGAGTAGGAAAGTTTAAAGACTCTACTGGTAAGTGGATTGATGCTATAATATACGAGCGTGATAACCATGTATATATGAGAGAAATAACAGACTTTATAGATAAGTTTAAGAAAGCATGAGAATAGCCGGGGTTTACGCCTCGGCTTTTTTTATTGAGCTTGCCGAATATTTTATTTTTTTTATTTTTTAAACTGTTGTGTGTGTACGGAAACGTGAAACAGCAATGAATCACACCCCGGTATATACTTTCGGATTGGGGTATCCCCCCATGACAAAAACAACATTATTCACAATTCAAAACATTTAAAGCTTATGAAAAAAGTAAATCAAATTGCAACAATTAACGACGTTTCACTCAATGATAAGTTAAAAGAGTGGAATGAAGAAAATGAGGCTTTTCGTGTTCAATTGCGTATTTCTTATGCTGCCGATAACTCAAAGGATGAAGAGGATGAGAATTTACTCTCTCTCGCTGATTTTGAAGAGGCTGGGGCTTCTGTTGGTAAGACGTATACGTGTCTTATCAACTTTGATAGCTTACTAACAAAGAAGCACGATGAAAGAGCACAAGAAGACGCATTGAAAGAGTTGAGCAAAAAGTTTGTAGGTAAGAAAGCGCGTTTTTCAACCTTTGACTTTACAATCAGTGAACTAACAGACGGTAAGGAAAAGGCTATTAATGACGGCACGCACACCTATTCTTCGCTAGCTAATACTTATCTCGGTAATATCGATGATGAGGAAAGCGAGTTCAACAAGTTGAAAAATAGAATGGTTGATATGGTTGATGGTGATTTTGACTATGGTCAAGCAGATTAAAGTGGGTGGGGATTGGTAAAACAATCTCCCACACCCTTTTTTTAGAACAATCCTACGTAACAGCTCAAATAGGCTGTTTTAATATATAGCATTATTAACATTTGAGAGAGATAGTAGAGAATATTGTGAATTACAGAATTGTGGTCACATGACTCGGGCTATCTCTCGATTAATCATTAAACATAATCAATATGGATAAATTCTGTTTAGTAGCTATTATGCTGTTTGCTATGCAGCGTAATATGGTTGATTACTCAATCACTGATGTAATCAATGAGATTGATCGTGAACGTGATATCTTATCACGTGATGCCCTTCTAGAACTTGAATTTGCTGACGCTATGTACAAACATACTACATACGGCGCATCATTCGGCGTATATAACAAGTACTTCGATAATGAGCAATTCCGTAAAAGAATATGGCCATTATGTGTTGGCAAGACAATTGAAGACGTAATATTTGAACTTAACTAATGATTGGTATGAAAGGAACAAATTATATTGATCATAGATTCCCATGCGGAGATATGGTCAGATGGATGGATTTAGGCGAACTTGGGGTGTAGTTATGAAATGATTGACATACATGGAAGAATGATGTATGTTGTAATATATGATTAAAGATTCCCAAAATTGTATAAATATGCTCATTATTAAAGGTTATAGCTAAGCGTAGCAACAATAAGCGTGGTACATATCATTGTCTGTGAAGATAGTGATATGTTTATTTTGCAAGACAAAACAAGACGCAACTAGGGAGCGTCTATAATAAAACAGAGTATTACGTAACTAACGTTACTCCAAATAGTCACTGATGAGACCTAGACGAAACTACGGTAAACATTACGCAACTAGCGTTGCTCCAACAATGCATCATACTGTAGTCTGACTTCATTACTCAAAAAGCAATTCATAGACCTCAGATCACAATCGTCTGTGAAGATAGTTGTATTGAACCGTTATCTCATGCGGTATATAAACTAGGATGACGGAGCGCCTACGCTAACGTGATAAATCGTAGGAGTAATGTGGCAGTCATGGTCCCAAGCCCATGCACTACAACACGTGCTTATAGTACTTGCAAAGCTATAAGATATCGATTGTAGAACACAGAGGGATAACCTAGGTATGGGTTTACATGTAAAACTGAGAGTTATTTAACGCGGCCGAATTGTATACAGGTGAAGACAAAGTGCGATCTAATTCTCTATGACAGTCTGGAGAGACGGATAGTGGTGATAATGCACACATTTAAAATGTAAGGGCATTCTAGTAGATGGAATAACGCCAAGCTACGGGTTCGAGTCCAGTCACCACTCTACTTCATACATGTTTTTAGTTACAATTTTAGTCCATTTGGCATGGGTGCATTGGTTCGTGAGAATAGATGTACCATTTTGATTGATTATTAATCAAACTAATATATATTATGAATGACGAAAAACATTCTTTCATGGACCAATTAAACTTATTCCTAGTAGGATTAGTTGTTGGAGCGTTTGTTGGAGCCTGTTTTAGTGCAAATGTCGTAAAAGGCAATAACATTAAGACAGAGAATAAGCTTAAAGCGTATGAACAGTATTATAAATGTACTGAGACGCTTTTGGATTCTCTTGATGGTACACATAATCTTGATCTGATGGACACAGATCTAGCTACAGATTATGGTGCTGATTATTTAGATGCGAAGTCCAAAGTGGATGAATTAATTGTAGAGTAATATGGTAACATACGAAATCATTAACGACATCTGGTACTCATAGTACAAAACCGAGTGTAAGCGGTAAGTCTTGCACAAGTAAACAATGTTTTAAATTATCAAAATTATGAACATTATCGAAGCATTAATGGGCAAAAAGTACCCACAGTTTGAATCAGCTATCTATGCTGATGGTAGTAAGGTTGTAGTGACAGTTTCTCGTACATTGTCACCTGATCACGTTGAGCTTGACTCTCCTACTTATGTAGAGAACAAGTTCAAGAAGCACATCCCAATCCTGACATCTATTGGTGTTGTCAAGAACAAGGAGACAGATGAGCAGACTATCAACGTGACAGTTGAGGTTGGAGGTATCTTTAATGATATCAATAACATCAATCACTTGGCAGCTATTGCTACAGGTATTAGTGAGATTGCAGAGGACAAGCTCAGTGAGCCTGCTGCTATCAAGAACATTGGGTTGGATTGTAAACCATACATTGCTACAAATGAACCAGAAGAAACACAGCAAGCAGACGCATAACCAAGCAGTTAAGCCACAATCAGCAAAAGGGAAACCAGATGCTGAATATCTTAACTACAAGGTAGCTGCAAAGGAGGGAGGATCTACAATGATCCTCTCTTCAGGGTTAAGTAAGGTCAATGCCAAGTCTCTTGAGAATACTTTGAATAGTTATATTAACAATAAACATTCAAATGTTCCAGGAGCTGGTAAGACAAGTGTTAAATTCATAACGATTCATTAGTATGTTGAATGTTACTATCCAAAATGATGGAAGGATCAAGATTCAGTCAGAGTGTGCTAACACAAAAGAGATGAGATCTAATGTTAACTTATTGTTAGCAATAGTATCATCTATGGAGATGGAAGAACAGGTAAGCAAAAAGAATTCTGGTACTTCTAATACAGCTAGCTATTATTTATATCTGAACAAGATAGATGATAATAATAAAGTGGAAACTGTAAGAACAGTGCGAGATCAATTAAAAATTGATTTAAAAGAAGCAAAGGATATTGTGCTTACTGTTGCAAATGGCGGAAAAATGATGATTATGCAATCATTTGACTATTCTGCAATTACATCTGTATGTGAATCTCTTGAAGCAAAAGGATGCGTTTGTGAAATTACTAGCAATTAAGTAATATGGCTGTAGAATTATACGAGAAGCCGGACAAACACAGTCCTGGCCCATTAGTAGCGTTAGTTGTAATAATAATACTATTGCTCCTAACATCGAAGTGCCATGCACAGCAAAAAGCTGCAATCGACACAATGATTTGTAAGGTTGAATGCATTAAACAAATAGTGCAACAACCTAGTTCTAACGGCAAAACCGTTAAGTATATGGCTATATACATTGATAAATCAGCAGGATTCTCAGAGATTATTCCAATCTCTAAGAGTGTTGTTGACTATATTAATGTATGCAAGCAATTCTCTGTTGAACCAACACTTGGTATTAGACTAAGAAATGGCGTAATCACATCTATTGTTCGATACAAAATTAAATTTATACACAAATGAAATTTCAAAAGAACGATGTAGTGCAAAGAGTCTTACCAAGTGGAACTCAAGTAGGTAGTTTAATGGTTGTAATCGCTGGAGCTAAAAGTAAATGTACGGCTGTCAGAGATGTATCAACTGGAAAATGTTATATATATAACTCCAGATGCTTGGAGAAAGTAGGAAAAACAACAAAAATTATGGTTAGTGAAAGTGATATGAATAAAATTGACACAACAAAAGGTGTTGGTGCATTCTATCATAGCGTATCACCTGTATATGATAAGCTATATGCTAATCCATCAAGATTTGTATGTTTTATACTAGCTACTAAGGATAAGACTATATATAGAACATTTCAACTTGGAGAAATATCTAGAGTATTACGAAAAGTTGACGAAACCCGTAAAGGGTACGATATGGTTCCAGTTAAGCAACCAATGTACAAGCTGCAATTAATTGGTGAACTATGAGTAAAAAACTTAGTCCTGGCAGAATCTACAAAATAAATGGCATTGTTGTTAGGGCTAAACGTCAAGCGACATGTGAGGATTGTGTCTTTGATAATCTATTCTCTTGTCCAAGAGTAGTAGATGCAAAGAGTGAAATAACCTGCACATGTCGTGAAGATGAAATAATATTTGTTAATCCATAACAACATGGCAAAACGTAGAAAGAACGGCCAGATGTCTGATAGTGAATTAGAAATTAGAAGACATCACAAATCATTACGTAGGCTTAAAGCTCACTGTAGTGATATGAATGTAGAGTTAAAAGACTACAAATCTGCAGGTCCTGATGATATGTGTGTATTATCATTAGATGACGTGGATCTGGGAGCTAGAAAGATTTATTTAACAGTAGATAATGATTCGTGGTTTGTTGATGAAGACAACTATGATGAAGTATCTCAAACAGCATTATATCTATGAAACGAGATTACGAAGAATTGATTGTCTCAATAATGCTGATGTTCTTTTCAGGCTACCCACTTATTGAGATTATCTCAAAAAGCTTAGTTATTGATCAAATTAGCAACTTTTCATTGATAGTTGTTGTAGTTTGGTTAGTAATAATATTGATCTCCAGTATCATATACTTTGTATCTTACTGGATGGAGAAATTTGATTAGTTGCATTTCAAGGGGGCAGTTTATACTGTCCCCAAGATTTATTAGGTTCAAGGCCTACATAACAGTTCAAGTCTGTATAAAATCACAAAGATGATTCCGTGTATCTATAAAACCCGGATAGTTAACATTTGTTAAATCTCTAATAAATTATCAAAATGAAGAGATTATTTGAAAAGCTTAGCATGTGCTTTATCATGCTTATTGTAGCTGTCACAGTGTCATCATGTGACTATGTGAAGCAGACAAAGAGCGAAATCAGACATGATGATTCGCTCATGGTGACCAACATGATGCGGGAGATTGACAATCCCACATTTACTGACTGTACCGATGCTATAGAGTATCAGAGATCAGAAGGTCAGTGGAGACATCAGGACTCAATATTCTTCAGTATACCTGAAAAGTGTATGAAGGACGTAGTATCAGTCTTAGAGAAATCTGGTAAACCAGTGACTAAGATTAGTATTGCCAATGAGTTTGATTTGAACAAGCATATATATCTGAACCTGCCTGACAAGCCGGATATGTATCAAGCTATTACTCCACCTGATGTTCCAAACACAGAAGTTGTTGACACTATTATCAACGGTAAGCATGTGCAGGTGATACAGTCCTCCAGTACTAACATTATGCCAAAGGAGGATTAGCTATGAAGCGATACATTATTATCTCTTATGATGGTTCTAATTTGAACGCATCAGAAGTTATGGCAGTAGCTTCACAGCTTAGAACCATTAAGCCTGGTATAAAAGAAATCCATGCATCTGTAATGGATGAAACAGAAGTAAATTCTGTTATCGTAAATCATGCGGAAAACAAGAATGCTACAGAGTTATCTGTAGTAGAATCTACATGTATCTATGTAAAAGAGAAGTTTGGCAAGTACTTCAGCTCCAAAATGAAGTTGATGCTTGCATTGTCTGAGGCTGTGAATAACGAGCCTAACAACGAATCTCTTACAAATGCTATCAAGATTATGTCTTGTGGTGTAAGTAAGAAATTCCGTGATTCTTATGGAATCTCTACAGATGTCATTCAAGTATTTAAAGTAGTTCAAAACAACATGTAATTATGTGTAGAACACAACGTAATACAAAGAAAGTATATCGTCAACGTCACGCAGAAGCCAAAGCAAAGGCTTATAAGCGTGACAAGTTTCAGAACAAATTAAATCCTCTCGATTATGTGGAAGATACCAGTGTATACGACTAAGAAGGTGAAAGGCAAGATTGTCAAGACATTGTCATTCGAGTCTAAATATCCTGATGAGAAACAAGCTAAAGAAGCTAGATTCGCACTCATTCATTTGGCTAACTGCGCCCATAAGGCTCCATGTGATATAACGATAAATTCAGAAGGAGCTAAGCTCATTCCGAATCCGTCATGGAGTGTGGGCGAAGTAACATATGTTAATTAATTTTATTTACAAACATTTTAAATCATTATCAAAATGGCAAAAGCAGAAACAAAAGGTGCTGCTAAAGAGCAGCAGAATGCGTCAGTAGACAACGTAGTAGAGCAGTTGATCAAGGGTAACCTTGTGACTGACATCTCAGACAAGGCGGCAGAAGAAGTCCGCCAGGATGAGGAGAAACGTAAGATCTCTCAGACCAAAGAGATCATCAAGTGTGCTGATTTTCTCCGTATCAAGGAGCTTCTCAATGTCCGTAAGGACCGTGCGAAGGCAAAGATTACTCTCGAAGCTCTCAAGAGACGTACAGAGCTGGTAGATCGTCTTCTGGGCAAGAAAAAGGAGGATGGTACCGCCGTTCCTAATGACCAGAGAATTACGCCAAACCAGTTCGGTGATCTCTCGAAGAAGATCGATGAGGATCAGCGTAAGCAAATGACCGATCTGAACAACGAATACGAGAAGTACGACCGTGAGTTGCGCGACAAGTATCCTAATAACTGGTATTATGCCAAGTATCAGTTCGATCGCTTCTAATTCTTCTTCTAGTACAAGTATCTTTGTATCACGTACATAGGTTCCCAGGTACTACATGATAGGCCCTTAATTTGGACACGGGTAGAGAAAGAATCTCAGAATGAATTAACATTCTCATCAAGTATCTTCGTATCACGATGGGAAGAAGAGATGTGAACCCACACAGTAAATTGGGACAGTAGATCAAACAATATGTTTTGTGCGTATCTTTGTATCGGGGAGACTTAGGTAAAGAAGAGAAGTATTTACTAGAACCCTGCAAAATATATCAAAAATGCTGAATATAGCCCTCTAAGTATCTTCGTATCATGAGGATTCCTATATATTTTTAGCCATGTTTTAAGCGTTCTGAGGCATTATTATGTGCAAGTGGAGTAATTAACCACGAAGCTACAGAAAGTGTCTTAGAACGCATCTAAACCGGCTTAAATCGAATGTTCTGACTGATCATCGGAACATTTACAAAGAATGTACAGTGTGTATGAAATAATCTGTTTGGACAGGGGTCAATAGGGCCCATATTGGGTGAATTCAGGGAAGGCTAAAAACAATAATAGCTCAAAACTAACATTGTTCATGCTAATCCTGAGCTAAGCTTGTGGTACACCACAAGAAAGTGCAACGACTACTGGAGAAGTACAGTCTTCTTAATTACCAGCTTGAGCGCCCAACACCTCTTTAGGTGAAGAGATAGTCTCATCTTCACAGAAATGTGAAGTGTATGAAGAAATTTGTTTAAGAAATTGTTTAATTTCAATATCTGATTTAGTAGATTTCATATAATTTATAGGTAATGATATGAATTGAACATTCCCTTTAATGTATCCTTTAGAAGAATCTATTCTATCTAAAGATGCGCAATCAAAATAAAAATTATGGTTTTTATATGTTGGAAGCTTTAATTTTATGCCAGTATAAGGACATATTCCTTTTTGTGACTCCCAAAGTTGTTTTAGATATTCTAAATCTATATCTACTTCTTTAAATCTTTTGTAGACGCTTCTAAGGATATATCTAAAACCGGTGTATTCATCTATTTGATTGTTGCAAATACTTAAAAGATGTTCTCTACATTTATCTGTAAATGTATGTAATTTATTTTTATTAGCATAGCGAATGGCGCAACTTCTACTACAAAAATTCTTTCTACCAAGTTTCTTGTTTCTGTTGTATTCAGAAAGAGGCTTTTGAGCTTCTTTTCCGCAACAATCGCAAACGAAAGTTATTAACTTTCTGTTTTGCATATATTTCTTTATCTGTTCCATATAAATATAACGTGGAGCAGAGTGGAATAGTTGCAAAAGACTTGAAGATTTTGTCGACTCCCCTCACGTCCACGCCTCCCTCAGGGGTGTTCAATCTGAACATCAACCTGGACATGTTGTAAAACTGTCTATGCTGTATGTGTTCACTATGTGACAGAACACGAATTCGTTCGCGAAAACGTGGCAACCTAGGCATGTTGTAAAACTGCCTACACGGGCGTGTTTGGTTTTGACAGACAGAGGAGATAAATACGTTAAGCACTATACTATAATTAAACGGCAATGTAAATAACATTGTAGACTATACTCACGTAGCGTAAGTTTAGTCTAGGTGATTCCTACCAAAGTGGAGAAAAGGATTTGGGGTTCGATTCCCCATTTCCTTTCTATTAGTTATGACGAAGGGATACAAAGCGATGATAAAGGACAGGTGTCCTTATATTGTCAACCTAGCGTTTAAATGGTGTACAGAGTTTGGTAGATTATCTAATATAGGTAAGAAGCCACACGAAAGAATTAGATATGCTGTAAAGACGCGATGGATAGACCGTGTATATCAAGAAAATGTAGCAATCTATAACACTGGACGAGGAAAACCTCGAACAGATGAGAAAGATGCTTCATTAAGAAAAGCTCTTGGAATACATGAGGGGTCTCAGAATTTTAATTTTGCAGACTCTATAAACTTAGAGTGTATTAACAAGACTTTCAATGCTGGAGAATACGCATTCTGGATATGGGTGAATAGCTGGGTAATATGGTTCCAAAACAACTATAAATTCCTGGAGAACTATTACAAAATATCCTGTAAATGTGGTAATATGGCTATCTTTGATAATTATTTATCAGAGAAAGCTGGTTTTCTAGATGATTATCTTGAAGATTTCTCTAAGTTTATTAAGAAAACATTTAATTAAACAAAAATAAAATGGAGTATTTCCCTAAAGTACTAATTTACAGAGCTAGTCTGTTAGGCTATGAAAATGAAAGTATAGAAAATGTGATTAACTGGTTCCACAATCGCCTTAAAAAAGGCTTTGTTTATGAGCCACATATATTCTGTGCTGGAGATAGCCTAGACGAAAATTGTTTGTATGAATATGCGTGTAACGAACATCTGCGTAGAGTTGGAGACTGGATCATGAAAACCATGATCTTTAGTAGCCCAATGAAATTTAAGACGCTAACAACTCGTATGCGTATAGGTTCAGGACTACTTGAAAAAGTAGAAATGAAGACAGGAGGAAAAGATCTTAAGATTATCCTCTTTAACAACTTCGTCAACAACGTTTGGTCATTATATCGTCAAAAGATGGTATATGATCTTCCGTTTTATCAGGGGTAGGGCGAGAGAGATCTCCCCTACTCCACCATATGGAGTATCAGCGTATCACTCAATCTGAGATTGAGACCATAAAAGAAGCTCAAAAGGGAAATGAGCTAGCGTTTAATAAATTGTTTAACCGTTATAAAGAGTTCGTCGACAACGTACTCTTTTATTACGTGAATGACATGGATGAAGCTAAAGATCTTACTAATGTAGTATTTCTTAAGGTTCACCAGAAACTCTCGACATTCACAGATTATTCGTCTTTTGGCGGATGGCTGAGAATTATAGCTAATCGAACAGCTATAGATTATCTACGAAAAGTAAAGGAAAAATCTATGGAATTAGGAGAAGAAACAGGCCGACTACCTGTTGAATTAACTAATTCTTCAGAAGAAGAAGATCTTGTCAATCTTCTTGAGTATGAATCTCTTCTAAAGGAGTTTGAAAAGCTCCCAAAAAAGACACAGAAGATATTTAATTTATTTTACGTAGAAGATCTGTCAGTTGATGAAATTAGTAAAGTGCTAAAAACTCCTACAGGCACTATAAAAGCTGCGTTAAGTCGCACTCGTAGGAAAATTAGAAATAACTTAAAAGTTTAACAAAAATGACTTCACTTTTATTATTGATTCTCTCGATTTTTGTAGCTCTTGGTTTCGCAAGATACAATAAGAGCAACAAGTTGTTCTGGATCATTCTCGTAAGTCTCTTGCTCGGTTTTACCGGTAAGAGCATGGTCAACTATGCCTTTGTTGACCATGAAAGTGAAGCCAGTACAGTTAAATCTTCAACAACTCCCATGCTGGCACCGACGTGCTCATTTCAGGCTTTGGAACCCTCAGAGGGCGCCGGTACATGTGCCGAGACAAAACCAGCAGGTAAGGATACAGTTGTGATTGATACTGTTACTGTGCTTAACTTGGGTGAAGACGAGCATGTTAATGTGCTCACCAAACCTCCACGAGATTGGTTAAAAACGAACTTTATATTCGACACTAGTTGAATCTAAGTTAGTTGCCCAGGACTTTATTAATTAATTTTAGTATTAACATTTTTAAACATTATCAAAATGGCTAATAAAAAGAATAACAAGGGCAATGTAAAAGTTGCTCAGAATAATAACAATGGTGGCGATAACGGTGTAAATTCAGCAGTTGAAGCTGCAGCTATGCTCACAACAGCAGGTGGAGCAAGTATGGACCGTAATCGCCAGGTAGACTTGTTGAAGATGGCTCACGAGCGTTTCTTCTTGGATGAAAACGCTGCCGAGCATACTGGTTTCCCACAGGGAACTATCGACAAGCTCAATCATATCAATGCCCTCGGCATCGCTGTATGCGTATGTAATGAGGTCAAGTATGGTACTAGTGACTTTGCGGTGGTAATCCGTAAGTCTGCGCTCCCAGAGCTTACTGAAGCTTTGAAGGAGATCGGCGTAAGCTTTGATGACACAAAGCTCTTGCCTTCGAAGGATGATGCCGAAGCAGTTGAGGTTACAGCTGAAGCTGTAAAGGTGTCAGAAGAGACTTCTAAGAAGCTCGAAGAGGACGCTAAGGCTCGTGCTGCAACAGCTGGTAAGGTCTTCGATCCTACAAAGATCAAAGACGAAGAAGAGCTTAAGAAGGCTTTGTCTGGCTTCCTGGCTATGAATCGTGATTCTAAGCTGATGGATAGCGTCATGCAGTGTGTGAATTTCTATAAGGCGTATCGCTCTATTGAAGCTAAGCGTGCTATCGAGTCTGCTGAGAAGACTCTCAAGGAGACTAAGGATAAGGAGTATAAGGCTAACGCTGAGAAGGCTCTTGCTTCCGCAAAGAATGATCTTGAGCGCATCAAGAACATGAGCTTCAATGACGTGTTTCGTGAGGTTGTTAACCTTACAGGTCGTGTCGGAACGCTCGTTTATGGAATTGGCGCTCACCTCTTCAATGTTACCGCTACGTCAGGATCTCCTGTGTCTGCGTTCTGCGAGCTTCGCGACCATGCTACTGACAAAAATACCGGTGTATGTAAGTATACCGACAATCAGATTGCAGATGTCGTAAAGAGCCTTGTAATCATTGGCGCAGATGAAGTTCGTTCTAGTGGTATGACTTTACTTGAGAAAGAGAACAATCTTCCAGAAAAAGAGCGTATTCCTAGTCATATCGAGACAGCTAACAAGAATATTGCATTTGCGGATAAAGCCACCGCAGCAGTTCTTGCAGCTCCAGGTAGCTTCGTTGAGAGCTTGAAGCAGAACTTCTTGGATGGTAACAACTTCGCTAAGAAGACTGTTATTTCTATCAAGCGTGCATACTATCGTGATGTAGCTCCTGAGATGATGGCTAAGGTTAAGCCTGATTCTATGTTGGATAACGCTACACAGTATGCAGGTATTATCTCTAATCTGTTCCGTAACCCTTCTGATCCTCTTGTTGGTTATGCTAAGGAGAATATTATCGATTTGGCATTCAAGACTGATGAGGAGATCAAGGCTGAGGAAGAGGCTGTGGCTAAGGCCGCTAAGAAGGCTGCTGACAAGAAGGCAGCTGAGGATAAGAAGAAGGCAGCTAAGGGTAAAACCAAGGCTCAGGTAAAAAAATAATACGACCAATTAAGAGAGCTAGTTCACAACTAGTTGGTCGTGTTAGAAAAGCCTTCGATATCCAGTGGCAAAGTGAACGCAAATAATTTAACTATCAAAGTATGAAAAAATTAGTAATTACGTTGCTAGGAGCAGCATTTCTTGTTATTGGCATGAATATTGCCGATCTTAAGAACGTTTCCCTTCCAACGACAGTGCAAACAGTAGCAGCATCTACTGTACAGCAACCAATGGACCATTTATTTGGTCAAGTGAATCGTGCTAATCCTGATACAGTACATGATACCGTTAAGGTAGAAAAGCCTGTAGCTTGTAACCATAAACAGTCGCCTGTAAAGACGATTGTTAAACGAACTGTAATTAAGAAGACAGATACGTCGTATGTACCACTTCTGTATATTGCAGAACCTGGAGATAAGGTCGACTCCATTAATCATGACTTTACCATTCGTAAGGGAGAGCTCCGTGATTATATTCAAATCGCCTCTAAGGTATGTAAGTAAACATAAGAACCCTACATACTTAACTTAGGTAAGTACATATAGTAGATTCCATTAGTCTACGTACGAATATTAACTGGATCCGAGAATATGTTAACCCTGTCTTGCAGGGCGAGATCACTCAAAAGGTAGGATGAAATGTATCAAACATTGAAACAGTTTGATATAGGTAGGAGAAGCGTTGTATCAACTCCTAGAGATTACACAGCTGGACTTGTGAGAACCGTCTGGAGACAAGCTGGATGAGGCTGTGTAATCTAAAAACGCATAAGTCCCAAGAAGGGCATAATGAACCGTATCGTAATTACATGTGATAATACTAAGCATGTACAAACGTAACACGAGATGAACTATATTGGTCCCCAGTAGGTGAACAGAATTGCATACATGGTATGGTGCATGGTGCTGGAAGAACCGAGGATATCCCAAACAATATAGAAGTATTATTAGCCGTAGGTAGTGTTTCTAGTGTCCAAAGCTAGTATAAAGGCCGAAGTAATGCATCAATACTGTGGGAGTAATACCACACAGAGTAAACTAAATGAGTTTGCTGACTATACCAAAACCTTACTGTTCGATTCAGTACAACTCCGTTGAAGGGGTGCCAGGGATGGGGTAGAAGTGTCTGATTGCGACCGCCAGGCTTTTCTTGTTTATGCGGTATATAAAAGTAAAACAAGCACAAGGGTTGGGCAGTCCCTTAATCGAAGCTCTACGGGAGTATCGTACGCGGGTGAAGATCGCGGTGAAAATCTATTCCAGTTGTATTATTAGGATGTTAGGCAATCCGAACTTACAGCCAATTTCCATGAAAATTAAATCGTTCATGAGATTATGATCGATGACTTCGTTACAGTCAAAGAAAATTGATGGAGAGCTATCCTAGAATAATAAATAGCAAAATCAGGTAGAAAGTTGATTCGAGATATATCCAGCCAGGATCATTTGACCTCCACTTTCATCCAAAGCAATCTAAACTAATAGTCTATTTGTATTATGATATACTATATTATATAGTCTCTACAGAGTAGTAAGCTGGTATATTATATATGCGTATGTTGTATGCAATAAAGATATAGATTATGAAAATTTAGAAAGTTTAAAAGATAACATGTTTAACAAAAATTGATGTCCCTTCATAGAGTGTGTCTTACGTTGTAAGTAAGGGCTTGAGGTGAAGAAATCGAGTGCCAACCGATATGCCAACCATGCTAAAGTATACTGCGCAACAGTATATGTAAACATAAAGGTTCGAAGCAATACAAGAAGTTGATGGGCAGCTTATATCTATGTTGTAAAACGACTGTGTATATTATATGTGTATACTGTCTCTATACATGTATATTACGTTATAAGTGGGTGACAAGATGAAATGTATGGGTTGAATTCCCAATATTCGTGCACTATAAATAGGAGGTAGTAATACCGGTACAGAAAAATTACAAACATCAGCAAAGATGCAAAAAGCCGTAAAGTCCGTGATGGGTTTGATCCTGAGACATTCCGATAACCAACCGCTGGGTACATGCCATAAGCCGAGTACCGCAGTAAGGAGCCATTCCGATAAGTTAGGCGCTTGTAAAACTTATTAGCCGAGGAAATCTGCGTTTAATCGACAACCTGTAGAAAGATCTTGTAAGTATAGTAAGGGAAATACGACCGAGATTCTACATATTTTCGTGGGTTATAAGAATTCTAAGATTCTATGAGTGTTAGTTGCTCTGCAAAATTTCACCAACGAAGATTAGAATAGTTAAGTTAGACAAAAACGTGAACAAAATAGCAGAAAATAGTTCAGCATTTGATTATGCAAAGAAAGCATTCAAAGCTTTAGACGATGGGCCTGGATAATCCAGTAAATGTTAATTGTATCTCATGTATACAATTCCTGCTACAAGCCTATTACCCTATTGTTGTAATAGGAAGAGTGTAGCTAAGTCTATACAAAGCGTCTACAATAGTAGAACTTTCTTTAGAAAACTAAGTAAGCAAAGTAGTAACCGAGTATCTTCGTATCAGCGTTGCTTTATTCAATAAACAACGGCAAAGGTGTAGCCAAAATACACCATATTTTTCAATCATATCGTTAGTTAATCAATAACGATATCAAAAAGGATATGATTATGTCAGAAATTAATGTAAACATCGTGGAAACTACAATTAAATCAAATCGTACCCCACTGAGCTTGCTCGGTGCGAAAATGTTTGGTCAGGACGTATTTACTCCTCAGACCCGTATGTTCAACCCAGATCATGATAAGGTTTTGGAGCAGGCTAAGCAGGGCTCCAATGTAAACCTTGTCCTCAATCGTTCTCCTCGCCGTTTTGCGATCGGCTATATTACGATTGAGTCTATGGCGACCAAGCAGAATGCAATCGGCGATGTCGTGTGTCGTCTCAATGAGGGCACCGACCATCAGATTGATATTCCTCTCGGTGAGAACAGCACCAAGTTTGGTGAAACTACCGAGGAGGCAGTTCAGAACGCTCTTAAGGATAAGAACTCTAAGGCAGTGTTCTCAGATCCTAAGGATTTGAGTGGTATCCTTAACGACCTTAATCGTGGTGAGATTGCTCGTCTCGACGCAATTATTGAGCAGGCTCAGAAGGCTAAGGCACAGTGTTTGTCTGCTATTGCAGCAAACGAGAAGATCGTTGCTGACTATGAGCGTCAGAAGTCAGATTCTAAACCAGCTGATAAGATCGCGTAGGATTCATGGAGGCTGTTTTAACTGAGAAGAGTGTTAAGCTTATTGCTGTAATGCTCTCCGAACCAAAAATTAAGGCAGCCGTTTATGAAAAGTTAGACCATACAGAGAAGTACAAGATCTATACCATTAACGATGATGGTAGTATTACTCTCGGTTCAACTAGATTCCATTTTTGGAACAAGATAATCGGCTGCGAGCAAACCTTACCTTTCGAGAGCTTTGCTCTTAAGGTATGGGATGCACTAGTGAGTCTTTCCACAGGGCTTAACCAAAAAGCTATTATGGAAGGACTATCACAAGAAATTGTGATGAAGGGAGTTAAAGATAAAAACTTTAACTGGGTCGTAGAACGACTGTATGATGTTGCGACAAAAGTATGTCAGAATTCTAGTATTGCTGATGGCGTAGGAGCGGACCCTGCGGGGTCCCGGGTGTCAGGGCCAAGGCTTAACGCTCAGCAAGAGTATCCTGATAAAATTGTTATCAATATCAACGGACGTAAAGAATTTTTTCAGGTTAAAGACTGTATCGGTAAACCAATGATTGAGTTGGAATACGGAATTGTAAACGCTAAACGAGTAATGCCATAAACAGAAACATTCCTGCGGGAATGGTGTACGAACTGTGCGCAGAAGAGTACACATTCATGCATGTCGTTACCGTTATTGTTTGCAAGGAAGTACAATAACAATATTATTAGTTTATATTAAAGGGCATCCTTAAAAGTTCTCTGCGGAGAATAGGTAATCCGCCCTGCGGGGTAGGATTACCAATGGATACCCTTTTATCCTTTATTACAGTAATATGTAGTATAGGAACTAGGTAAATGGCTGATTCAAGTAAATTGTTTAATTTTAATCAAACTATATGAATAAGAAATCAATTAAATTGAACTCAGCAAACATTATTACAATTCGTAAGAACATTGATATTAACATCAATAAGTATTGGCGAATTATTCGAGCAGAGAACCTCATGTCTAAGAAGGCAATTGCAGCAAAGCAGGGTTCTGGCTTAGATCTCAAGAGCTTGTATAACCAGATTGTACAGCTTAGTGAGAAGCGTATTATGATTAAGGGTATTTTGGTAGCTCTTAATACAGGTACTACTACATTCTCTTATGAGGATTTTAAAAAGACAAATAACTATAGTATTTTCGCAGCATGCGAGGCAAAGGAAGCTATAGCACAGCTTAAGATGATCAAGACACTTGATCCATCAACTAAGGCAAAGAAGGGATTGAAGGCTATGCCTAAGCGTGAGATATTCTCATCAGCAAAGATTGCACAGCTTATCCATGAGCAGCAACTACTAGCAAATAAGTTCGACGCTAATCTTGAGAAGTTCAATAATGAGACTTCTATCGAGATTAAGGACGCTATTGCAGATAAGTTCGAAATGGATATGGCACTTTAAATACTATAGGTTCGAGACAAATATAAGGGTCGCCGAAAGGAGTAAGATCGAGGCTTACACGAACCACAAATAAGGAATCCCTTGCCTTAAAAATAACATTATTAACACATTAAATTATTAAGATTATGTCAAAGAAGAATAAGAAGAACCAGAAGAAGGTTCAGGCTAAGATAGGAAATACACCAGTTAAGGCTGAGGCAGCTAAGAAGGAAGAGTCTAATGCTGCTAATAAGACGGTAGAGAACATTCAAAAGCGCCGTGCTGCTGATGCAGAGAAGGCTAAGAAGCATGCCGAACTCAAGGCAGCTAAGAAGAAGGCTAAGGCCGAGAAGGAGCAGGCTAAATACGCTGCTTCTAAGGCTCGTATAGAGGCCCGTCAGGCGCGTAAAAAGAGCATCATGGATAAGTTAATCGACTCCAAGAAGACAAAGGCTTCAGGGCCTGTTAAAATCACTCTGGAGGAGCGTTTGAAGAAGCAGGAAGAGCGTCGTAATGTTGCTCAGGCTCGTCACGTCGCATCAATTGCCCGTCGATGCAAGCGAATGCATCTCAATGATGCCGACACCAAGAAGGTGATAGACATCGCAAAGAAGCAGTGGGACAACGCTACTGCATATAATATAACAGTTGTATGCGATTCCATTCTGAAGAAGAAGGAAGAGCTTGAGAAGTTGGTAAAGGATTGCGGCATTAAGTCAGCATGCATTACTAACTCTACAGCATTCTTTAAGGATGTGCCAGCGAGCGTAGTTGCAAAGCTACGCGATCTTGTAGGTAACGCTACATTCTATCAGTATCGTTCTGATAGTAAATCTCCATTCGAGGAGGCTGGTATAGATATGTCTACAGGTAACCACAACAAGCATAAGAAGGGAGGTGATCCTCACACTATCGAGTGCTCTAAGAATGCTAGTGTTAACTTCTACAATCTCCGTAGAGCTAAGAAAAAGGCTAAGGAGACACTTGAGAAGAACACGTATAACTTCCGTCACGGCTCAAAGGCTGAAGGACGCAAGCTTCGTCGTGGACTCAAGGTTAAGGCTAAGGCTGTAAACAAGAAGCCTACCCATGTCAAAGAAGTTAAACAAAAGTCAGTTAAACAGGCAGCTTAATTATAGGAGATAACGTTATGAATACCCAGAATAATCAATATTTGGACGATTATGTTGAAAAATATCGTGATATCAAAGAGAAGTGGATTAAAGACTTTAACAAGTCTCATGGAACTACTTCTAAGTTCTGCAAAGAACATGGTATCCATGGTCTTCGTCGAAAGAGACCTTGGTTCATACTGCTAAAGCGTGATTCGATCAAAATTGAATCTCGCAGAAAGGTTACGAAGCTTAACCATACCGAGCTCATGGAAGGATATGTTCAACACAAGCTGCAGAAATGGGAGCGAAAGCACCCATGTCCAGTCAAGAAAGACGATTTATTCTACTCACAGCAATTCCCGATTTGGGAGGCAGAGAGAGTCGCGGCTGAAGAACGTATTAGAGACTTAGTTGTCGCTAAATATGACAAATTACAACTTGTTGGACGATTCCAGCATTCGGATGACAAGTTCTCTGAGCAGGAAGTTGCTCAGATAAAAGACAATGGCGAAACTGTTAAGCATGGAGGAGTAAACAATCTTCCAGAAAGCAGTAAAGTCATGAAGATGGCTCGTAAGGAGACAAATAAGGTAAAAGCAAAGCGCAGTAATCTTGTTTGTACAAACCTTAAAGACCATCGCAAGAAGACGGGACGTATTCTGTTGCCAAACGTAAATAAGATGCGAATGGCAGCTTAAGGCGTAACTTCTTCAAAACCGACCAGGACACCACTGGTCACCCTAGTGTGCTCCGAAAGGATATGACTGCGAGGTGCGAACCCTCACTAGGGACTATGATAATAAAGGAAAGACCAGTAGTTCTATATGACATAGAAGTTTTTCCAAACTGTTTTCATTGTACTTGTAAAGATTCAGAGAGTCATAAACTATATAAATTCGAGATATCCAGTCGTAAAAATCAGCTAGAAGAACTAGTTGACTTCTTCTATACTAACAGAACTGATCACATAATGTGCGGTTATAATAACAAACACTATGACGATATAGTCATAAACTACATTATACATTTCTGCAATAGAATGAAGCGACTAGGATACTCGAGAATTTGTAGTTCTCTGTACTATCTTAGTAAAGAAATAATAAGTTCGGAAAAAACAGACAATATTGATAAGATTAAAGCGTATAAGTATGCAAACTACTTCTATTCATTTGATCTTATGTTGATGCTCTATAGCGCCAAACAGCAGAAAAGCTTAAAAGAAATCGAAATACTCTTACATATGCCAAATGTACAAGAGTATGAAGGAAGCTTTGATATGCAGATACAGGAATGTGATATTGACGCTATGATAGAGTATAATGTGAACGACGTAGAAGCTACTGAAACTTTGCTTAACAAAGTAAAAGAAGATGTAGAACTACGTCTTGAAGTTGAAAAAGAATGGGGGTTTGATGCACTGTCAATGAGTGGTGTGCGATTTGGAGAGGAAGTACTCTTACGAAAAACAGTAGACTTTGCCAAAACAACAAAAGATGAATTGAAATCCAGAACTCGAAAAGTCGGAAACATTCATTTAGGTGATATCATACTCCCATTCATACAATATTCTAATCCAAAGTTGAAAGAAGTCTTATTGGACGTAAAGAATGCTACTTGTAACGCAAGTAAGTCTGATAAGAAACAAGAAAACTATGAGAAGAAGTTTGTTCTCTCAAATATTTGCTACTCTATAGGTGAAGGTGGTATACACACCATCAATGAACCTAGAGTCTACAAACCTACAGATGAACAGTTTATAGGACACTCCGACGTTACGTCTATGTATCCTTCGCTAGCCATAATAAACCATTGGCTTCCGGTTCACTTAGGAGAAGATTTTTGGAATGTGTACAGTGCTCTATACGAAGAGCGCTTGGCTGCCAAACGTAATGGAGAGTTATTGAAGTCTAAGGCATTTAAACAGGCTCTCAATGCTCTTACAGGAAAGATGCAACAAGAAAGTAGCTGGGCATATGATCCACTTAACGTATACAAGATACGTATAAATGGGCAACTTATACTACTTATGTTAGTGGATAGGCTTCTAGAATTGAATTGTAAGATTGTACAAGTCAATACAGATGGTGTCGTCTACATTGCCAACAAATCTGACCGTCTCGCAATAGCCGATGCGATTAAGGAAGTTGAGCAATTAACCCAGTTGACATTCGAGTCCGATGATTACGAGTCGTTTTATCAGTACGACGTGAACAATTACTTTGGTGTTCGCAAAGGATACTCCCAATCTGGAGATCCAAGACTGATAGAAAAGAAAGGCAGGTTTATCACAGAAATTGGTCTTAACAACAGTATGACACCAGTTGTTATTTCCAAAGCTGTGATAAACTATTTTTTAAACAACGAACCGATAGACCAGTTTATTAAGAAGGATAAAGATATCCGTGATTTCCTAATGTCACAAAGCGTAAATAAGGAATCAAAAGTTGAATATGGAGGAAAACAGATTCAACGTATTAATAGATACTACGCATCGAGCAGTGGCTACTATCTTATACGCGTTAAGGATAAAATGTACGAAAAGCGCTCTGAAACAAGAATAACAGAGTACGGTGTACGAATCCTCAACAAGATAGATGCCACCCCAATAGAAAACCGTCACCTGGATTACCAATACTACATTAGCAAAGCAAAAAAGATAGCTAGTGAGTTTGTTAACCGCCAGTTGACAATCTTCGATGATTAATCGTTTATCAACGTATATAAGATGATTATTGAACTAAACACAAAACTCCTGGACATTCCAGGATTAAATTCAAATCAATTAATATTCCTAAGTTTGGTATTGGATAAGAATCAAAAAACTTATAATCAAGACGTCCGCAAAATTGTCAGCCTAGTTAGCGACGAAGAAATATCAAACTTAATTTCTCAGGGACTTATTACCTCGATCGAGAGAGGTAAGTCAATTACATATCATGCAACAGATGCGCTTAAAGATGTAGTCCGCCCTAAACAGGACTATTTCGATCTGTTCTATGAGATGTACCCAATATACGTTCTACGACCAGATGGTACTAAAAACTATCTGAGAGCCAACGTTAATAAATGTAGGCATTTATTCAATGTTTATGTAGGTCAAAGCGAGGCTATGGCTCAGCATCTTATTCAGTGTCTTGACTTCGAAATGAAGAAAAAGACTAACGAGGGTAAACTAAGTTATATGAAGACGATGTGGAGATGGCTCGTAGACCATCAATGGGAAGAATCTGAGGAAGAAATGCAAGACAACTCTAAAATTGAGGAATCGACTTATGGAACAGAACTTATCTAATCTTATACGACCAATGTCAGTTGTAGCCCAGGAAGCTATAAACTATATATCTGGTCGAAGAGAACATTCTATAACTTCTCTTAAGACTAGATGGGCTAAGTTTAATAAGCAGTGTATGGGAGGTATTGAACCAAATACCGTTTATACCATAGCTGGTATTTCAGGAAGTGGTAAGAGCTCATTTGCTAATGAGATCTCAACTGATATTGTTGATTTGAATCCTGACGAAGAAATAGTAATTCTGATTTTCTCATTAGAGATGGTTGGATTTAGGCAGGTTGGAAGAACGCTTTCTAGCAAGCTTAGGAAAACGACTTCGACCTTGTATAGTTCGGAAACGGACCTGGATGACGATACCTTCAGAAAAGTCATCTCAGTATCTAATCAACTAAAGGAGTATCCTATATGGTTTGTAGATAATCCTACAACTCCCAAGGAAGCAGAAGATATTATTAAGTATTTCTATAATACATATGTAAAAGGTACTAATAAACACTTTATAATAATGTATGATCATGCTCTATTAACGAAGCCTATAGGCAGCGTTATAGAAACCATGCAGGAACTCGAAAGAGTTTTCATAAGTGCCAAAAAATATCCTATGACATCAGTGTTACAACTAGCACAGATGAATAGAAATATTGAATCGCCAGAAAGAATAAACAATTTTTTGTCGCATTATCCTATGAGAAGCGACATTTCATCTGCTGATGCTTTATTTCAAGCTAGCGATTACGTTATAGTTATTCATAGGCCTGAAATTCTTGGAATACAAGAATACGGCCCGAGCCATTTACCTACTCAGAACAAGGTGTATCTACACATCTTGAAGAATCGAGACGCAGGAAAGCCCTGCATACTTGAATTCCAGAATGACTTAGCATATAACAACTTGATAGAAAGTTAAGCAATTAAAATTTAGGCTGAATTATGACAACATACGATATTAAGTTTATTGATAACAACATTAAGAACACTAACAATGGTAACATTTATTCTCAGATTCTCGATGATATTATTCTTTCTTCTGTAAAGAAGAATAACTCTTATTTGTTTAACACAAAGAAGGAGGATGACGATCTGATTGATGCCATGTTCGACGAGTTGGATCATACTTATATCTACAAGCCTCTGAAGGGCGACAGTTTGTTCGCAAAGGCTTGTGATATCCTTGCTAACTATGGCAAGAAGAAGAGTATTATGAAGGGTATTAAGCTCGGTAAGATTTACCGTCTTGAGAATGGTCTCCCTATCATTTTCTATAATGATGAGATTCAGATTGGTACCGATATTTATAGTTACTCTGATTTTAGTGATTACGACTTTATCTCTTCACTTAGTCCAGAGATTAAGAAGACAATCATTAATATTAACATTAAGCTTTAATTAAAACTTTTAGTATCATTGTATCATGAGTTTAACATTACCTACTAGTAAAATTCCTGCAGTTTCTGAAAACCCTAGATATCTTATACTCTATGGTCTTCCAAAGGCTGGTAAGACATCTTGTCTTGCACAGCTGGATAATAACCTTATCATAGACCTTGAGGGAGGCTCTGTCTTCGTTGATGCGATGGCCATCCAGTGTCGTACGATCAATGATTTAGGAGAAGCAGCAAGTGCCATTCGTGCCAAGAATAAAGAAGTAGGTCATAATTTCTATAAACATATCACTATCGACAATGCTACACGACTCGAAGATATTTGTATGAGCTATGCTTGTACACTCTGTGAAGATGGAGCTATAGATAGAAATATCTATAGAAAATTCCGTGAATTGCTGAAACCTCTTTCCCATTTGTATCGTTATAGCAATATAATGTATAATAGGAAAGAAAATCAGCAGCATTTATTATGAAACAAGAAACTTTAGAGAAGTATATTGGTAAAACGTGGGGAGTTTTAACTTGTCTTGGTATAGATCATGAAGACTACGATAAAGAGAAGCAAATAAAAAGGACATACTTTAAGGTAAAGTGTTCTAGATGCGGATCTGAATCCGTAGTTAGAAGTGATAGATTTTTTAATAAGAAATATGTACCAAAATCATGCACAAATTGTGTAGATAACTTACAAGTCGAAACAGCTAATAAAAAGTACCCAAAAGAAAGAAGATTACTAAATATGCAAATATCAAAATATACGCACAATAGCAACAGAAAAGGAAAAACTGTTAAGTCTTTTCTATCTAAAGAAGAAGCAGAAAAGCTATTAACTTCAAAATGTTTTTATTGCGGAAAAGAAAACGCAATGGGAATAGATAGAATAGATTCGTCTAAAGATTACACTTTAGATAATTGTGTTCCTTGTTGCGGAATGTGCAATATTATGAAAAACAAATTTAGCATAGATGAGTGGTTTTCTAAAATTGGAGAAATTTATAGGGCTCACGTTGATAGATGTTCAACGACTATCCCGAAAGGGAGTACATCACAAGCTAATGGTGATGGAAGTGCGGAACTCCTGACTGCCGCATAAGGTAAAAGGAGATGATATAGTCTATTCTGTACGGTGACGTATAGCAGTTCATAAGAGAACGTATGTAGTTTTGCGAACTACATAGAATATAAAAGATCGCCAAACACCAATGGGTAAGAAGTGGGACGGCACAGACGTAACAACTCTTCCTAATGGTGCAGGCTATAAGTATCTTAGAGATGCAGTAAAGAAGGTAGTTGATATGTTCCGAGATTTGTGTGACGAATTTATTCTTGTAGGTCACGTTAAAGACACCGTAACTGAAAAGGACGGTGTTGAAGTTTCTGCAAAAGAGCTCGACTTAGTTGGTAAGTTGAGTAAAATTGTGTGTGGATTAGCTGATGCGGTAGGTTATGTATATCGCAAGGGAAATGAAACGCATATATCCTTTAAGGGTGGTACATCTGATACCATCATGGAGGCTCGTGCAAGACACATAGCCGGAAAGGATATTGTCATTGCAGAAGGTAATGAAGATGGGACACTTACAACACATTGGGATAGAATATTTAAGTAAATTGATATATCGATTTGTTCGAGCAACAGCATACTATGCTGAGAATAAAATGGATATGTTAGCATTACGTATATTAAAATAATAGAGATTATGTTTAGTACAAAGACAGCCACAACTAGCAACGAAGAATTTA
>ERZ1026876.402-NODE-402-length-25966-cov-18.106557_pt1 | contig 25966 bp, 38 predicted proteins | sample MGYA00380168_ERZ1026876 | MGnify/ENA primary metagenome ERZ1026876 (study PRJEB33269, sample SAMEA4719804) | human gut metagenome | biome: human-associated habitat; feature: organic feature; material: feces | place: Cameroon | collected 2013-10 ... | reverse complement strand
GCCAAAAGTCAGCGGCCTCTTTTATGATCGCTGCAAAATTGATTGGCGGTAGTCAGTATAAGGATGTTATAAAAGGCAAGTCAATCAATCGCATCCATAAGTCCTTACGAGTATATTAAGGCCGGGTCTGATAGCACCCGTTTAAAATCCTATCTGGCGCAGCCGGCCAGCTTTGTATTGATATTCTATAAAGCTATTATGTAAACAGTGACTGAAACCGGGCGACTGGTGGTACCGGGGCAGACGTAACCACATCCATTTGCTAACGCATCAAAATGAAAAGAGGTTTTGTATTGTGACTGATTATGCAGACGCTGGCTATCGGCTCCAGCATTACAAGATTACATTCTATGGGGGACTTGAAGGTAATTGGCTGAATTTTAAAACATATCACCGTGCATTCGCCAGCTACGATTGTGCACGAAAGTGGGCGGCTAATGTGTTATATCGAAATCGCAAATATCGTGGCGTTAAGATCGAGATGGAATGAAAGGAGCGCACACCTATGAATGTACCTGTATATATCGTTGAGAACTGTTATTACATGCAGAACGATAAGTTTTCTTGGACTGAATACGCTCACAGCATTCAGTCGGTACATAAGAATTCTGATGATGCTCTCGATGTCCTTCGTGCCATTTACAAAGAAGCAAGTCAGAACCCCAATAATTACGATGTGCTGATCGACGAAGAAGCAGCGGTTCCGTATGTGCTTTATCGCTGGAAAAGTGCAGAAAACAAACAGTACGAACGTTTCGCAGAGATTATCACTCGCGACCTGACCTGAAAGGAGTTACGTAGTATGGTTCTCAATATGACCGAACTTTCTGTGGCGCAGTGGTCGCTGGAGCAACTCAATGCAGCCCGCAAACTTTGCACCGATGGTGTGCTGCACGATTGGGCGCTACCTAATATCGCGCCGACTGATTCCTCTATCCGAGTCAGAGTTCTCGCATGGGATACGGCTGATACAATTATGACCATGAAACCTGAGGCAATCATTCTTCAGGGCGAACCTGTTTTTGTAAACGCATTCCTTGAGCGATACGGTACAAGAATTCAGTGTTACTCTCCCTGCTACGAGAACGGCAAGTTCGTACAGTTCAGGAGGTTCTGACCCGGCGGGATAGCGCAGAAGGGAGGGGATAAATCGGATGATTTATTTGGTTATTGAAACATTTCAAACTGAAGGCAAGGATTATGTTTGGCGGACTGAATATAATCACGTTGTGAAATCTTTTATCACTAGAGACGCTGCTTGCAATTATATCTATAGCATCTATCGGAAGGCTTGCAAGAAAAAGAATGTTCGATCTGCTGAATTTTCTGATTGTAAATACGGCGCACATTCCGAATATCTCTTTGAAGATGAAGTTCGTAAATCAAAACATCGTGTATATCATACCCTTCAAGAGATCGAGTTAGAAGGAGAGGAGGCTTTGAAGGATGTATTACCGCTGGGTTCTTGGTGAAGGGATGGCCACAGACGAAAGTATTCTGGATTCTGTTACATTTGATCAGTTGATTTTCGATTTGAAATGCAATTGTGATCATGTTACAGAAGCAGATGTGATTGCTCAAGCAAAAGAAATTCTCGATCAGCGCGTTGAAACATATTGGGATCTCATCAAAAGCAATGCAGCTAAAGTGGCAGCAATGGCTAACGAAGAGGATGCTGGCCACGATGATATCACACTCGAAGAGTAATAAAAAGAGGATGTGTAACAATGAAAAAAGTTGAAGTTACATATGAAGCAGCTCCTCTTAATGAGAGCAAAACAATCGAAGTAAATACAGTCATCAATGAAATGCAAGAGTCTGTATATGAAAAGCTTAAAAAGTGTCTCGAAATTGGAGATACGAGTCATTTTTATGGTGATTTGTTTCACTGGTATTATCTTTTGGAAACAATTCTTGACTGCATTGAAGATATGAAAGGGCAAGTCTATATGTTCGGCTCTATTAAATCAATTAAAATCGTAGAGTAGTAAGGAGGGACGCAGTCGTGACACTCGAACAGGCGTGCGGTATTGTCTGCAACACCATCGACAAGCGGACAGGCCGGGAACTTGATCATCGCGAAATCTATGCTCGTTATATCGACTATCTGGGCGGTCTGGATAAGGTCAAACAGTACATTCCTATTCCACTGAAAGAGCTGCAGAAGGCTTACAAGAAGGACAAGCTGTTCAATAACACCGGTCTGGGTCTGTGGCAGAATGCGGCTGGGTTCACTGCTGGCGACCCGGTATGTTTCTTTGGCGGGATTTGGATGCTTTACAGACAGAATGATATCAACGTGGCGAGTTGTGCACAAGGCGTTTGTATCCTGAAAGAAGCGGCGAGAATGCTGATCGAGAGGGGTGAAGTATAATGAAATCAATCGAAGTTACATACGATGTAGAAGTATGGAATGGCAAAGCATGGGAAACAGGCGAGGCTGCAACCAAGTTGGAATTCATTGATGACGATACAGTCAACGAGCTTATTCGACTTGAACACGTAAAAACATCACGGACGGATGAAATCGGCTATTTGAAATGGAGATACATGGAACAAGCCATTCGAGCCATTGAATATCTTCGTCTGAGATACTACGTTGATGGCTCTATCAAATCAATCAAGATCGTTGGAGGTGACAACTGATGAAAGTATCAATCGAAGAGAAGCGCATCGAAGCTATCAAGCGGATGAAAGCGTTTGGATTCTTTCATGAAGCAATCGAACTGTTCGAGGCAGATGGTACGCCGCTTTCCAGTGAGCCGCCTTGGGGTGCATTTTACGCTCTGGACGATAAACAGAAAGCAGCTGTCCACGAATTTGAAGAAGAGTACGGCGGACTTGTTTACAGTGTGATTCGGTCATTCCATCAAGAGCTTGGCATCATTGATAACTTGCTTTATGTCAGTGATGAAAAAGATGAATGGCCGATGGATTTGGACGACATTGAAAATATGTGTCCTTGTGTCTATGCTGTCAATTACAATACGCCAGAATTTTCCGAGTTTGGTTCAATCGGCGTGAAAATGGGTGCTGGAGCAGGGCTGATTCGCATTAGTTAAACTTCTTTAAGTGTTACTTAATTCACCCCATACGGTTGTAAAACCTTCAAAAACCTGCGCTAACTCACTTGACTATAACATCATACTGTTGTATAATGGAAGCTGAAGAGCTATATATTTTGATCAGTTTGGGCGAATTGGTCAATATGCAACAAAATGTATATTTATTCAATTATTCAATTCACAATTCAAAAAATCAGAAACGAAATAGCGAATGGGTTTGGGCGAAGTCCAATCGCGAAGCGCCTCTGATTTGAAGCCGTGGCGAGCGATGAGCGAGTGGCGGCGAAAATAAATTTTGGAAAAAGAATAGGATGTTTGATGTAGTGATGATGATGTGATAGTGATGGTTGTGTAGTAAGAGGATTATAGGAGTTAAAAGGATTGTTAAGGAAAAAAGAACCATCAGGGAGAACGGAGAGAAGGAAGCGAAAGCGAAGAAGCAGGGAAGGAGAAAACCTTTATGACTGATATGACCAATTTTGAGCCCGGTCGATATGAATTCACTCTCGATAAGTTCGTCGGGCTTGTCAAACAGTACGATCAGTTCTCGATTCGAAGCGGTGACGATTCGTCGTTCGTTCTGATTCGGGTTCCGACCAAGTGGGTCAAGCTTGAGCAGGGCGCGGCTGGTGAGGACTTTATCACTTGTCGTAACAAGCGTAAGCGAGATGGTCATCTGTTCGAGATCAACGGCGACAAGGTGACTTTCGAGATCAAAAACACTATTGGCGGCTTGGAGGGGTATCTTAAGTCGGATCTCGGTGAAGCTGTGTTTTATGTTTCGATGTGGGCAGATAAAGACGTCGCGGAACGCAGTTGATGTCGGCACACGCCGCCAGAACGGCATAGATGGCACTATACGCGGTTTTGATGCGTTGTAATGAAAATTCCATTACGAAGCACAGAAAAGCCGCCGTAGGGCTTCCTAGCCTCCATTGAGAGCACGCGAAATAAAAAACAAGAATTACATAGACGGTCACAGGTACGAAATGAGGTGATATTATGACCGCGTTCGATAACACGTCTTAGGAAAACATCGCTGAGGTAATCACCGCAAGACAGTTATCGTAAAAACATCGAGATGAATACGTATTTCAGTTACGGCTGCCGGTTGACCGACAGTTACGCAAAGGTAGGATGAGGTATCCCGGGGGCGGAGGTGCCTGCCTCCGGACGACGAATGAGTCGACGGTGACAAGACCCAGAACCACTGGATGCGGAGCAAGGCAATTTGGTTGCAAAACGCCCGAAACTCAACGAAGTAGCTCATCAAAGTTCGACAGAAGCTCATCAAATTGAACTCTATAAACGCGAGTTGAGCGCGTTCTGATCAACCGCGGAACCTTTTAATGATCAATCTTGAGAGCTTAAAAGAGCAACAACATCATTTAGATCTCGATGAATAATAATGCATAAATATGCAGAAATGATGAATAATATACAATGATTTATGCATAGCCAATTAAGGCGCTGCCTAACGCCTATTATAAATAAGGTAGTCGACAAAAATAGCACAAAAAGTATGTTTAAGTTCTGTTTATAATAACAATTGACGACACAGAGAAAATGTGTTATCATCATTTCACAAACAGGACTTAAATATACATAAGGGAGGAAAAACAAGTGAATGAGAATGAAAACGTAGCAATGCAGCTGGCGACCACAAGGAAGTTCGGCGAGCTTGAGATTCAGGTCTACGAGAATCCGGCGGTCGGTCACAGCAGGGCGCAGGATGATTTCTGGATGACTCGGGAGCAGATTGGTACGGCGCTGGAATATAAAGACCCCGTAGTTTCAATTACCATGATTCACAAGCGTAACAAGGCTCGTCTTGATCAACTGAGCTCGGCTAACAAAATGTTAGTCGAGGTCGGGAATCATACGCAGATGCGTGAAGTTGTGTGTTATAGCTTGCGTGGCGTTATGGAAATCTGCCGGTTCAGCACCCAGCCCAAAGCGAACGCCTTCATTGATTTTTGCTGGGACGTGATGACAGCTCTGATGCAGGGCGAAACCGTATCTCTGAACAGAGGGCAGGTAAGTGACACGGAATCACGGCGACAGGCACGTTTTGAGATCATGACGCAAGGCATCGAGGAACTTCGCCAGTCTCAGAACCAGCTTTGTTCTCAGATGGCCGAGATGGAAGAAAAACGCCGGCAGGACAGGGAAGCTCTTGAGAATTTGATCCATTTCACAAAAGCAGACCTTGAGAAGGCAGAACGCATTGTGAGCAAGAGCGACATCATTATCTCCACAATTGAACAGATCAAGAAGCAGCTGGCAACGACTATTCAGCAACCGACTTATCAGAATGGTTCTTATACTCCGCGTAAGACTTACATTCAGCCAGCAGAAACTTCGTGGAAACATGACGTTAAGGAGATGGTGAGAAAAATCTCCCACATTGAGGGTGTGCCCCAAAAGGACATCTTTAACGGCATGTACAAAACCTTCGAGAAAGAGTTCGGATGGTCGGTATACGAAGAACGAAAGCTCTACGCGAAGAAAAAGGATATTTCGGATGTTTATTCGATCCCGCTCATTGATATTGTGGAGATGGCCAACGATAACATTCGGTCAAGTTTCTATTGCCGACTCAAGGATCGCTACGAGAACGATCTTTTTGATCCCGAGGAAGCAAAGAGGCAGCCGCATGTGAGCAAGCGAAATCCGCCGATGATCCCTGCCAGCATGATTCCTACAAGGCATAAGGTTGAAGATCTTCCGATGGTTTTGTCTCCTGAAAATCCGGGTGGCAATGATATCAAGGTTGTGGCAGAGGTTCAGGCGGTTGAAGTTGAAGCTCCAGTGGTTGAAACGCCGGTGGCTGAAGCTCCGGTGGTCAAAGAACTGAAAAAGAAATATTACTACAAGCCGAGTATCACACTTCCGATCGTTGAACCCATTGCAAAAAAGCTGGGTGATAAGACGATTGGGTATTGGGTTACCTATGCAAAGATCTATGACACGATTGGCGTTGTCAAGATGGATCGTATGCGCAAGGCGTATGTACGTTCTCATAATAAGCCGCCCAAGGCTACTCCTGATATTTTCCAACATTCTGATAAGAATATGAAAGTGTTTAAGGAAGCCGCAAAGATTGTGGCGGCAGCTATCTAAGCTATCTACTTTCCTCCATTGTCCTTGGGACTGACAGCCGGGAAAGACCGGCATATATCGAGCATTAGCCCAGTTTGGAAGGGCGCTTGCTTTGGGAGCAAGAAGTCGAGGGTTCAAATCCCTCATGCTCGACCATGGTGCAGGATCTTTTCCTTTCTACCTGTGCCTATTGTGTGTATAAAAACGGTTTCCATTAGGCGAAATCGCGTGGCTGAAAATGCCGAGCAGGTACGATAATCCTGCCTTATATGGGCCCGAAAGGTTTTCGACAGGGCTATGAAAATTCACAATTCGCAGGTCGGCCATCACCTTACGAGGCAAAAAACAATAAACGCTAACTACAATAGTTATCGCTGCGCGGCTTGATGCCGTGCCCAAAACAGCATCCTGATAGGCAGGTAAATGCTTGATGGTTCAAAGAATAAATCCCGGAACCCGATGTAAACGGTAATAAACACCGGCGTTCTCGGACGCTAAAACCGAGTGGTGGAGTGATGTAACAAACCGTTGCGTCCCTGGGTTTGCTGTGTTGGCGGCATGAATTCCTTTCAAAAATTCTAAATGCTAACTATTGCGTAAGAAGATTGTGCACGAGTAATAGTTCTGGACGTGGGTTCGAATCCCACCGGGTCCACCAGTGGCGCAAGCCGCAAAGCTAGGTTCGATGCGACAGCGTAGTGTAGTGCGAGGTCGCTGGGGTGGCGCAATTCCACCGTGGATGCAATGCATTCATAACGCTTTGACCGAAATTGTGCGAACAGACTGCGACGGGGTAGCTCCTCGTGGAGTGAGGGTCTGGTGACAACATGAGTAGGCGATAGGATGACCTGCGAAAGTGGTCTAGTCAGTTTGGTGCCCGGACTGGCGGAGAGTGGATTTAAAAGGGCAGCCTTTGAGGATGGACTCTAGGGAAGACAAAATGTACCTAGTTGTATCCGCTGACGCGGCTAAGTCGCATTGCGCATCGCTGATGTCGTTACATGGTCAAATCCTCCTCTCTTGGGCTAGTAGCTTAGTCTGGTTAAAGCCGGCAGCTCATAACTGCTTGATCGGGGGTTCAAATCCCTCCTGGCCCACCATTTTTTAGTAACATTTTGAAAGAAGGCATGAATCATGGAGTATGTCCGCAAGGATGTGACTGAGTATTTTGCAGAGCGCGGTATCACGATTACTGTCCTTGGCATGAAGGATGGCATTGAGTACGACGATGCGTCTGTTCAGGCTGCTATTAACAAGTCCTTTGTGGCCGAGCGCAATGACGAGGCGCAGGAGATTGAGAATCAGACCAAGATTTCCAAGGCGAATGCAGAAGCAGAGGCAAATAAAATCATCTCTGAGTCTTTGAGCGACCGGCTGATTCAGCAGCAGATGTATGAAAAGTGGGATGGTAAGCTTCCTACTTATGTCGGCGGTGATGCCAGCATCCCTGTACTGAACGATATGAAGTAACCCCGTCGGGACGGAGACGTTAAACCCGTGTCCAGAGATCAACACAAGATCTAAAAATGTGAGAATCTTGATAGAAGAAATCGGGTTCGAAGCCCATCTCGGCAGAAATGGTGAGATTCCAAATCAGTCTTGTAGTTTATAACTGGTTAAAACATCTATCAAGATTTATATGGCCCAATGGTGGAATGGCAGACACAGCAAGCTCAAACCTTGCCTTATATTCTCGGTTCAAATCCGAGTTGGGCTACCATGGGTGAGTTGCGTCGCCCAAAAATCTCCTTTTCCTCACAGATGCTTAGTGGCTCATGGGTTCCAGACATGAATCACCGTGACTGAACAAGTCGTAGCAGGTACGCAACCCTGCTTTTGATATGCTCACATGGCGAAACTGGCAGCCGCGAGGGTTTTAGGGTCCCTTGTCTTTTATGACGTGGAAGTTCGAGTCTTCTTGTGAGCACCAATCTCGTATGGGTAGGATCTTTAGCGGTCAGATCCGGCCGCGCCTGTGCGAGATACCACCCCGAAAGGGGGAGTTCATTTTTATACTTCTTCGTCAATTATTCTCGGCTCACTTGAAAGAGTGCAGTTGACCTTTGTAAGCCGAGTATTTTATGTGACTGTAGCTCAGATGGTAGAGCAGCAAGCTAACTGCGCGCCGTTGGTTCAAGTCCAATCAGTCACTCCGATGCCCGCTTATAGGGTCTCATTCCTCCTATTCGGGCTTTACCTCTTTTCTTCCTTGTTATTCCCGGCTCCATGGCGCATGCTGTGGCAATAAGGCTTAGTAAGCCGGGTTTATATGCAGCGGTCGTATAACGGTTAGTACATCGTCCTTCCAAGTCGATGGCGTGGGTTCGACTCCCATTCGCTGCTCCATTGTGTGCGACGGTTTGAGACTCCTACATAGAAATCCAGCCGGGTAAGTCCGTCCACAACCGGTGTAGGTAGACATCTTTACTCATTAGGTCTCTAACTAAATGAGGAATAGAAAATCAGTTATTCCAGCTAGATCGGGGATTGGCCGTTCATTGGCAAACGACAGGCATCACACCGGTAAATGATGCTGAGCCAAATAGGAAGGGAAATAAGGTGCAAGCCGAGTAGCTGTCGGACGAATACCCTTCAGGTAGCCAGTAAACTGGAACGTAAAACGAATGTTGGCTGTTTCTGATTTTCTTTTATATGCCGTAAGAGGTAATGCAATAATCATAGTGATTCCTTTACAGCGAATCCTTAGTCATGACAAGGATAGGGTAGAGGATGATGATGTGAGCACAGTAGCTGTTCGACTCAGCTTTGCGGCACCAATAGGTACATAGTGGTAAAAGTACGATCAATAAAATAGCCACGACTTCCTTGTTGCGCCCTAATGTTTCGGATATCGTGGTCCGAAATGGAAGTTGTCCTGCTTGGAGAATCGGGAGTGCAGGTATACCTAATTTTATATGTATACAAATTTATTTCATATATTAGGAGATGCTGAATTATGGGAGGTTAATATGATAATTAAAGAAACACCAGAATATAACGTATACCAAAACAAGGATGGTCGAACAAGAGTTTACATAAAGTCAACACAAAAAATTATGTCATACCCTAAATTTATCATGGAACAAAAACTTGGCAGGTCTCTATTGGCAGATGAAGAGGTTCATCATATTGACGAGGATTTCACAAATAATGATCCTAGCAATTTGATTGTTTTAGCAAAAGATAAACATCTTGCTATTCATTTGAATGAAAAAACAAAATATTACGATAAAATGATGACGTGTCCTATATGCGGAAAAAAATTTTTGTGGACAGCAAAATCACAATCTACATTTTACAGGACAAAAAATCGTAGAATGAAAAGAAATAAAACCAATACTGTAAATGACAGTCCGTTTTGTTCAAGAGAATGCGCTGGACACTATTCTCAAGAGCAAAAGATTCGCTACCATGGCGAAAATGGCAGTACGCTTCGGTCTTAAAAACCGATGTCGAAAGACGTGCGGGTTCAAATCCCGCTGGTAGCACCATTGTTCGAATATCAACACACAGTGAAAGGAACGAAGTATTATGAATTCTATTATTAGTCCGTGGGTGTTTTATCTGATCGGCATGACTGACACTATTCAGATTTTGGCGCTTTTCGCTTCTATTGGTTTTGTTGCCATCTCTGGTTTTTTGTGGTTTGATTGGTTGCATGATTTCGCTCGTTATGGAGAAAAGGATGAAGATGTTTTAAGAGAGCGCAAGATTGTTGTAAAGATGTCAATTGCGGCAATTGTGAGCTTAGCGATTCTTGTCTTTACTCCTTCTTCCAATACCTGTTATAAAATGCTCGCTGCTGATATGTTTACACAAGATAATATCAACAACGCCACTGAATATGTCACTGATGTAATCGACTATGCAGTCGACAAAGTAAAAGAACTCAGCCCTACAACTGAAAATGAAAGGAGTTAAGCATTATGATCACCATGTCACATGAGGAGGTTCTCGAGACGATTCCGTTTATGTTTGTTTGCGAAACTCGGGAAGGAGCTCGTTGGAACAGCGGTACTCGCCGTAGGCTCTGGAACGAACAGTTTACCAAACAGGAACAAGCAGCGTGTGCAAGGCTGTTTAAGATGGCGCATGAGTGGGCGCTTATTCGCGGCGTTCCTGATGTTGTTCGGATGGATCAGTCTACATATTGGCTGTGGATCAAGCTTGGCGAGTTTTGTGAAATGCTTTGATTGGGGGGTGACAGTATGAAGGTTTATGTTCTTCATGACTGTGTCGAAAATTCTTACGAATGGGCGTTCGATTGTGTTGAACACGTTTATGCGAATCATGCAGACGCGGCAGATAGGATGCAGGATTTGTTCTTAGAGTGTTTGAACGAACACGACGTAAATGATTCAGAAAGTATGCGAGATACCTATATTGACGATTGGGGAGCGCGTGTTGCAGACGTTCCTGCTGGTTATCGTCACACATGGACAATTACAGAGGAGACAGTTGTATGAAATACGATTTACATGTTGGGCAATTAGTTAGAATCGGCAATGAAGTGTCTGAAAACGATGTGAATCGCAACAAAAGAGGGCGCATCGTAAGATTTGATGGAGCTTACCCAGTTGTAGAGATGTTAGACCCATTTACAAGTGGAGAAACAACGATTACTTGGTGCCCGCAGAGATTTTGGGAGCCGTGTCCAATAAAACTTACTTGCAAATCACTTCTGTGATTTTATTTTTTGGCCACACAAACATAACTTAAATATATAAAGGAGTGAAGAAATGGTTATCAAGTATGTTGACGGCCACTATGAAATCGTATCGGCGGATAGTGGTCAGTTTATTCAGTCGGCCGATACATGGGACGAAGCTCTGGATGATATGAAGGAGCTACTGCAAACCGCATAAGGTACAACGGGTGATTGCCCGTTTACATATCAATCTTTAATTACAAAGGAGAAAACATTATGAAAGCAATCGTTAAGTTCAACAACCTGTTCGTCACTTCCGCATACGATGTCGCTACCCTGAAGAAGGTCGAGAAGTTCCGTCCCGAGGCTTTGAAGCTGTATGAGGGCGAGGGCAAGGAGAAGAAGCTTGTGAGCGCCATTGCTGTTGCTTCTAAGGATGATATCAGCAAGTTCGGCGTGGCTTTTGCTCAGGATGCAGTCACTGGCGATAAGGTTGCCGTTTTGAGCCGTCCTGTTCCTGCTGGCATGAAGTCTGAGGCAGAGATCAAGGAGTGGGTTCGCGACATGATTGGTCTGACCATTGTTCGCGGCACCAAGATCGAGGAGCAGATCGCAGCCGCTATGGAGTCCATCAACGCTGATGAGGCTGCCATGAATGCTGCAATCACTATCGATGGTGAGGACGCAGACGCCGAGTAAGAGCGCCGCCGAGGTTCCACGCCGGATGTTCCTGCGCAATACGTCCGGCATTTTAACGAGTAAACGATATTTTTCAAATTAAAAAGGAGTACATACTATGATTAAGATTTGGGTTACCACTAATGACGACAAGATCGAGGACGTTGTTGCTACCAGCATGACCCCGAAGGACGTGTTCGCAAAGCATGGCGTGAACTACGCCAATGGCCAGAGCACTCTGGATGGCTGCATTCTGACGGTGGCACAGCTGAACACTCCGCTGTCTGAGCTGGGCGTCGGCGATGAGGTGTATCTGGCCTCCATCTCCAAGCATGACAATGCGACTGGTATGAACTAATCGCACTAATTTGAAAATAAACCGCTGAATTCGTTATTGGTTACAACGATATTCTAAACACTGCAGCCGCTGGCAGGCCGGTTAAAGTCTGCCTTATATGTGTCCAGTATCTGGGCTTTGAAATTAAATAGGAGGAAATACATATGGCTTTCACAGCTTATTCCAGCAAGATCGGTTCGAGAGATTGCGACGAAGCATATCCGTTGATTCTGAATTGCGACAATAGCAATCTCAACGATAATGTGATGTTGTCCGTACTGCGCGTACTGATCAATGATGACCGTATCAAGCATTCTATTTCGGGAGGACATCGCATTCAGTCAATTATTGATTGCCAACAGTTCTATATGGGCGACGACGAAAAGTTCACTAAGGACATGTTCGTTCATGAAGATAACGCTTTCAATCAGATGAAATTTGGCATCATGTTTCAGACGATCGACGATAAGAAAGCAGACGCCATTATTTCTGAGTTCAAGAAGTACAATGCGGATTACGAAGCTGCCGGTTGGAAGATCATGGATGTCGCAGCTAAGTACATCGATAAGAATGGCAACGTCTATGTATATCAGAATGAAAAGAAGCAGGGTGTTGTCGTTGTTTGTGCTAAGAAGAATCTGATTCAGGCCATGCACATGGCGGCGAGTTGTTTGCCAAACCTGATGCCGTGGTTTTTCGCTGATCAGCCGCTGACTGATGATGAGAAGGCGATGTTGCGTACTCTTTATGATCAGGACAACAAAGCTTTCGGCAAATACATGGAGAAGGCATACGAGACCGGCGATTTCTATGGTAAGAAGTTGCGTGGCGCTCTGAAGGGATTTTGCAAGAAGGATTACGCCAACGAAATTTCTCGGCAGGAACGATACATTCGTAGTATTCAAGATGATATTGAAAGTAAATATAACGATATCCGTGAGAGAAATAAAAGTCTTGAAGAAGCTCAATTTAAACTCACTATGATCATGGACCGTGCTTGCTGCACTGAGGATGACGAAGCTGCAATTGTTAATTTCCTGAAGCGCTGCAAGACGCTGGTTTATCTTGACTCCAACAGTGATCGAATCTCTATTGGTTATGTTGGCACGCTGAACGATTGTGATGAGGGCGAGTTCCGCACTTGTGTTGAGAAAAAGGCAAATAGTCGAAGCTACATTTTTCAGCGTTCGCCGTATGACACGGAACTTACGAAAGATTTCTTTGTGTCAATTTGGAAGACACATCGGTTCGCTATTCGCACCTACTGTGAATGGCGACTGTATTCCAGCTGCAAGGTTGAAGCAATTCGTGGTTCTGATATGCAAGGTCGCTCTGATTTGATGAAGGATCGTATTCGTCAGCCTCATATCGATCGGCATGCGTGCTATAGCGGTTATCGAGAGATGCTCAATGCGCTTAGTGTAAAACACGATTACATTGGCGTCCTGACTACGATTATTGGTTCAAGCGCATCCATCAACTGGAAGGATGGCACCGTTGTAAGCGATCTCATGTATGATTTGTTTGACGAATCCTATATCAAAACTCGCAAGTGTATCGAGGATAACGCGGGCAACTTGTACACGGTGGCAGAAGTATTTGACATTCTCAAGAACGAGAAAGACGCAGCAGCACCAGCAGAAGCAGTAAAGAAGGAGGTCATTGAAGATGAAGCCCATTAACATCACGGAGCAGGTTGTAGCAGATATGGCACGTGAATTTGTTCAGGAGCTGTATAAGACCGGTAGGGTTAAGACGGATTCTTTTTCATACAAGAAGAATTTTGCGTCTGTTAAGAAGGATGCTGTCGAGGTGAATTTCACCTATGAAGCGTATTCTCAAATGTTTGCGTTGATTGATCACTTCGATTGTGAGGTTGCATGGCGCGGCATCGTGAATCGTATCGATAAGACGCATTTTCAGATTACCAAGATTCTGCTGTATCCTCAGACCGTGACTGGCACCACCGTAGACACCGATCAGGAAGAATTTTCAAAGTGGTTTCAGGCGCTGCCTGTTGAAACGATTCGCAACCTGAGATTTCAGGGACACAGCCATGTCGATTTCGGTGTAACGCCGAGCAGCCGCGATATGGAGGATCAGTGGCGATTCATTGACGGACTCAAGCCGACGAGTTATCAGATTTTTATGATCTGGAACAAGAAGCGGCAGTACAATGTTCGCGTCATTGATCTGGCCGACAATGTCATCTATGAGGGAGCCGATGTCAAGGTTACTGTTGGAGATTTTGACTCGACTCGATTTCTCGAAGATGCAGACAAAACGGTTCGAAAGCGCCCTGTATATGTCGCAAGCACAGTCGCAAATTACGGAGCTTATGGAGCAGGCACCTACTATGGTAAAGCAGTTACGCCGCAAAAAACGTACCCGCAAACAGTCGCCACGCAAACGCCAGTGCCGCAAATCAAGACGGTAACTGGCGCAGCGGCTCCGAAAGTCAACGAAGTGTCTGAGACTCGATATCCATTGGTCAATTATTACAAGGAGAATCCAGAAGATCTTGATACGTGCTGGAATTCCAGCTGTTTTCCGTATGACAATTAAAGAAAGGACTACAAAATGAATCTGAGTAAGCTTGAAATGGTGTTCAACCCCGATGATATCAGCGGCCAGATCCACATTATTGGTTGTGGTTCGGTTGGCTCTACCGTGGCGGAACTTCTCGCACGGTATGGTCTAAAGAATTTCACGCTGTGGGATATGGACGAGGTTGAAAGCAAGAATATCGTCAACCAGATGTTCTTCGCCAACAATATTGAAGCTCCGAAAGTCGAGGCGGTTCGCGATATTATCTGCTCCATCAATCCTGATGCCAAAGATGAAATCGTTCTGAAGCCGAATGGTTGGCAGGGCGAGATGATTCGCGGTTATGTATTCCTCGCGGTCGACAATATCGAAATTCGCAAGCAGTTCATGGAGGCGAACAAGTACAATCCGAATATCAAGGGTGTGTTTGATGTCCGCACTGGATTCCATGATGCACAGTGCTGGGCAGCGGATTGGAGCAAGGAAAAAGACCGAGAGAATTTATGGAATTCTATGAACTTCTCTCATGAAGATGCGCAGGCTGGCACTCCGGTTTCTGCATGTGGCATCGTTCAAGGTCTCGCCCCGACTGTTCGTTTCGTGTGTTGTTTGGCGGTTACGAACTTTATCAATTTCGCGACTAATATCGCACCTTTGAAGAAAATGATCGTTGCAAATCCGTACACTTTTAACGTTACGGTTGCATAAAGAATAAATAAAAAAATCGTGATGAATTACTGTTGAAATATACAGTCCTGCCGGATGACCGACAGGTTCGTAAAGGTAAGATCATATACATCCCACCGGGAAACCGAGGCGTATGATCGCATGCGGCGTACGTCGACTCCGCAGGTATGCTGATTCGTCGATCGAAATAATCAACGTAGACACGTACCGGCAATGAGCTCAAAACGCAAACTCGCAGGAAGACGTCCCGTCGAAGGCACCTCCTTGAGCATACAAACCACCATTTAGATCACGATTTAGAAGAGGTAAACATATGTACGTTACTTATTGGAATCCGCCGAGAACAAGGCAGATTACGTTTGATGAAATCCTTAGTGGAGTCGTTGACGTGAACCAGTTAAAATATGCTGGCGATGAAACTTCTACTCGAACTGTACAGCGTAATGGGTTGAATGATCGTCTCGTAGCCATTACAAATGTTACCAATATGATTACACGGCTTACGGAATTCAATCAGAAATACGCCCGTCTTGAAGCGGTACGTGACCTGTCGACGCATTACTATCACTTTGAAATTCCTAAGAAGACTGGTGGCATTCGTCCAATTGATGCGCCGACCAATGAATTGAGCGATGCGTTGGTTGAGTTGCGGACGCTGTTAAAAAGTTTCATGATTGCTGATTATCACACGGCAGCACACGCATATATCAATGGGCGCGGCACTCTGAGTGCAATTAAAAAGCATCAGGCGGGGCATAGATATACAGTAAAAGATCGTGAGACTGGGAAAGAAAAGATCGTCACCTACGAAAACAACTGGGCTGTCAAGTTTGACTTTCATGGATTCTTCCCGAGCTCCACTCCTGAGTTTATCTACGGTATGTTCAGAAAGATTTATCCGTTTTCTCTCATTATGAAGGATCGAAATGGATACAATCAGCTGACTAAAGCAATGCGTCTGTGCTTCTTGAACGGCGGTCTTCCGCAGGGAACGCCAATCAGTCCGTGGATCACGAACGTTATGATGATCCCGTTTGATTATATGTTAAACAAGAAGCTTTCTTACAAATATACCATGAAAGACGGCATTTCTCGCACTTTCACATACACCAGATATGCAGACGATATCACCATCAGCTGCTATTTGAGTTTTGACCCGATGGAAATGCAGGATATTATCAAAGAGACGTTGGACGCAATCAATGCTCCGTTTACTTTGAATGAAGAAAAAACGCATTATGGTAATCGGCATTCGAGCGAAAACTGGATGCTCGGTCTGATGTGGAACGCCAATAACGATATCACAGTCGGATGGCGCAATTTTAAGGACTTCAAGAAGATGGCATCTAATTACATCGTCTGCAAGAAAGAAGGAAAAACGTGGGATCTTGAAGACCTGCAGCAGTTTAATGGCAGGCTGAATTACTATCGTATGGTAGAAAAAGAATCGGTCGACACGGTGATTTCTCGGTACAACGAAAAGTATCGTGTTGATATGATGGCAATGCTCAAAGCTGACTTAAAACCAAAAGAAGGAGTTGTTTTCTAATGATTGAAATGATGTGTAGAGATGGCGGCACTCCAGTTGAATTGCTCGATCAAGCGGCAAGTGTCGTAGAGGAATCCATCGGGTGCCCAGTTGACCTGTTGGATATCGACGACCACAGAGCAATGGTCTATTGGGGGCCGTCTGATGTTGCAAGCGCAATCAAGGAACTCGGTATCAAAGAAATCGATGCAGAGGATATGAGCTTATGTGCAGATCTCTTGTGCGATTTTGAAGTGAATATTCATCAGGCAATGCTTGAGGCCGGGCACGACGCTCTACAGAGCTGTTTGGAATGTCTTGTTGATGAACTGCGAAAACAGGACAAAGAATCCAAGTAATTATATATTGTAATCTCTTTTGAATATCGGGCGTTTTACGTCGCGAGCTGCCGGATGACCGACAGTTATGAAGAATACCATAGCACGCTCATACGGGCTCCATGGGCTGCCTGAGGTTGGCAGCCTCGCCCTCCTGAGCTATGGATCAAATTAGTTCGCAAGGGCGGAGTCTCCGTTCTGCAGCCTAATCCCAGCAGAGCTGGAGATCGCGGCTGCAATCACTGCGACTCATTAGCCATCAGAACATTTACTCGACAATGCTTCCGGGATCAAAGATCCCTCCAAATTATCTCGCAAATGTTCTTCTAGCCAAACTGTTACTCACAATTTAGAAAAGAGATTGATTATGGATTACAAATATAAAATTGGACAAAAAGTACGAATTCGGAAAGACTTGACAGCCGGCGCAAAATATCCAATGCAAAGCGGAGAAAGCTATGGTTGCGATCCGGGAGTTAATGAAGATATGGAAAGACACCGTGGTCAACTTATGACAATTGAACGTCAATTCTGTGGTGTTTATACACTCTACGAGGATTACAAAAAATGGAGTTGGACTGACACGATGTTTGAGTCTCCAAAACCACTTACATGTAAAAGTCTTTTGTAAAGGAGTGAATTTTAATGGCAGAAACCGCAAAGAAAGTGGCACGAAAAACCATTCTTTTCCCAGTTGAAGATCAGCCTGCAAAACTCGTCGTTACAGAGGACGATATTGAACGAATTATTCAGCAGGCAGTAAAAAGTGCCACTGCAACGAAAAAAGCACGGAAACCTCGTCGGACGGACAGTCTTTATCTCAAGGATGGGCGCAGAAAGCCAACTCCGGCAGACCCTATCAAGTCAAAGGAAGATTTCAAGAAAATTGTTGATTACCTTGGGTCTAACGGATCTGAAGAAATCGCACTTAGAAACAAAACGATGTTCATTCTCGGTTGCTCAATTGGTGTTCGATGCGGCGATTTGTTGAAGCTTAAAACGGCTGATGTTTATTATGAGAACGCTCATGTAAAAGATCATGTTGAGCTGATCGAGCAGAAAACCGGCAAGCGAAACGTGTGTAAGATTTCTCATATGGCAAAAGAAGCTTTAAGAGAATATTATCAGGCAATTAGTTTTCGAATTGACCGCGACACGCTTCTTTTCCAGAGCAAGAAAGGTGGACAGCTTAACGTTAGATCGGTGAGTAACCTTTTGAAGAAAGCCGGTAAGGCGTGTGGTTTGGACATTGAGCTATCCACTCATAGTATGCGTAAAACTTATGCCATGGCAGCATTACAGAGCGCCGAGGGTACAGTTGATGGAGCGAACATCTTGAATATTCTCCAAACAAAATTTAATCACAGCGACCAGCGTATTACGATGAGATATATCAAAATGGATCAGGAAAAGCTTGATAAGGTCGCTGAAAATGTTTCTGACTGGTTTGAAGGAGAATGAACTATGAACTATAAGTTTAAACCCGGAGATAAAGTAACAGTTAGAAAAGATTTATCAGATCGTAAAATATACAAGATGTTGTCAGGAGAAACTCCATATGATGACATTATTGCTATTCATTCTATGGAAAATCTTCGAGGGAAACAAGTAACAATCGAGAGTTATGATTGTTGTGGGAATGTAATGTGTTACAGGGTAAAAGAAAGCTCCAGATATTGGACAGATGAAATGTTCGAAGAATCTAAAAAACCGTTTACATGTAAAAGTTTATTATGAAAAGAGGTAAGAGAACGTGTCGAAAAGCAAGTACAAATATAAGAATGAAGAAGCAGTTCGCGTCAGGGAAGATCTTCAATCTGGAACAGTTTATTACATGAGATCTGGTCCAGAACCGGATACCAATGGTGTGGAGACATCATGGAGTGGACGTGGGCAAGTAGGTTATCGTGGACAAATTGTACATATTTCTCACAAGGCAAACGGTCGATACAAAATTCTTGAAGACGGAAAAACATATTATTACACAGATGAAATGTTCGATCGTCCAAAGAATTTGATTTGCAAAAGTTTATTGTGAGGGTTTGAAATGGAATACAAGTATAAACCCGGCGACAAAGTTAGAGTCCGCTCAGATCTTCATGAGTCCGGAAGTTACAAAATGGTAAGTGGAACAAGATGGGGATTTAGTCCCGGAGTTAATAGTGCTATGTGTAGTTACGCTGGTAAGATTGCAACGGTTTCACATTGCTACATTACATATGTTTTAGAAGGATTCGGTAATTGGTCATGGAGTGATGAAATGCTTGAGCCGGCTAAACCGCTTTGCTGCAAATCATTGTTGTGAGGTGATTGTATGAATGAAATCTGGTGCGTGATCGAATGCAACTCAGATGGCGAAATCTTTCAGCCGGATTTTTTCAGTTCAAAGGAAGAAGCAGCTGCATTTATTGAGGAAGAGACCAAAGAATGTCTTTTCAATATGGCAGATTTACCCGGGGCTGATAGAATGACCGATATCGTTGATGGGGAACCGACTGGCGAGGTATGGACGGATAAATACAGTTGGGTTTGGCATAGTTTTGAAGTAACTGACAAACTCTTGAGTATTTATCTTATGAGCTATATGAAAACAAAAGGAGAATAATAACAATGTCTGATTTCAAGAAATTTCGTACTCTGCTGCAGGAGCATTTTGATGAGATGGTGAAGGGCGAAAACCCTCTGTTTGTCACTGACGCTGATGAAGATGAACTGTACAATCTGTATCTTGACAGCTTCCCGGCCGGCACGAATGAATTGTTTCGTAAGCGGCGCGAGTATGACTGTTCCTGCTGCCGCCGTTTCGTGAAGAATATCGGCAAGCTGGTGGCGTTTAATGATGGAAAAATGATTACTGTGTGGGATTTTGATGCAAAGTCTGCAAAGTATCAGCCTGTTGTTGATGCGCTGGCCGCTTACGTGAAGAGCCGCGCCATTGTGAATCCGTACTTTGTCAGTCGCAATATGATCGGTTCTAGCAATATGTTTGGCACCGAGATGAACTACGAGTACGATGAAAACCACAAGGATGTGCATACTTGGGATCATTTCGCAGTCAAGATTCCGCAGCGTTTTATTACCAGTGAAGATGATGTGGCTACCAAGATGGCTCAGTGGCGTGATTCCGCAAATGTGTTCAAGCGTTCTTTGGAAGAGCTAACCATGGAGGCTGTTGATACTGTGCTGGAGCTGATTGCTCAGAATAGTCTGTATCGCGGCAAGGAGTTTGAAAACGCCGTCAAGGTATTCAAGACTAACAAGATTGAATACAATAATACTCCGGCTGAGAACAAGGCCGCTTATGTTTGGCTGGCACCGGCGTGGAGCAATATGGGACAACTTCGTATTCGTAACACCGCTATCGGCACCCTTCTTATCAATCTGAGCGAAGGCATGGATGTGGATTCCGCTGTGACTGCTTTTGAGAAGGTTGTCGCTCCCGCAAACTATAAGCGTCCCAAGGCGATTTTCACCAAGAAGATGTTGGAAGATGCACAGAAGACTGTCACCGAGCTGGGTTATATGAGCAGTCTGGGTCGTCGGTTTGCTACTCTGGACGATATCACCGCTAACAATATCCTGTTCTGCAACCGTGATGCTGCTCCTCGTATTGTTGGCGCTATGAATCCGTTTGAAGCAATGGCTAAGACTGTTGCGATTGACCCCAAGAAGTTCGGCCGCGCAGAGGAAATCAGCATTGATAAATTCATTAAGAATGTGCTGCCGACCGCGACCGGTCTGGAACTGTTCATGGAGAATCGGTTCTCGAAGAATATGATGTCTCTGATTGCGCCTCAGGATAAGAGTGCGCCGTCTATGTTCAAGTGGCCGAATGGTTTCAGCTGGGCATATACCGGCAATATGGCAGACAGCGATATTCGCGAAAATGTTAAGGCTGCTGGCGGCAAGGTCGATGGTGTGCTGCGTTTTTCTATTCAGTGGAACGATAAGCCGGGCGAGTGGGATGAAAACGATGAGGATGCTCATTGCATTGAACCCGATAAGAATCATATCTATTTCAGCAACAAGTGGCATCCTCGTACTGATGGCCGCCTGGATGTTGATATCGTTCATCCTAATCAGGGTAAAGCTGCGGTCGAGAATATTACATGGCCTGACATCGAAAGGATGAAGGAAGGCGAGTACAGCTTCTATGTGAACTGTTTTACTAGTCGTGGAGGTAAAACTGGTTTCCGTGCTGAGATCGAATTCGATGGCAACATCTACTCGTTTAACTATGATAAGCCGCTGCATCAGGGTCAGAATGTCTCCGTGGCAAAAGTCACGCTGAAGGATGGCAAGTTCTCTATCAAAGAGCTACTGCCCAGTTCTACTAGTACCCGCGAGATCTGGGGTGTGAACTCCAATCAGTTTGTGCCTGTGTCTGTGGCTATGTACTCTCCGAACTATTGGGATGAGCAGACTGGTAATGGTAATCGCCACTACTTCTTCATGCTCAAGGATTGTGTCAACCCTGAAAAGCCCAATGGCTTCTACAATGAATTTCTGAAGGCGGAGCTGTTACAGCATAAGCGAGTATTTGAGGCTCTCGGTTCTCAGATGGCGGTGCAGTCGGTAGATGACCAGCTGTCTGGCGTTGGCTTCTCTGAGACGAAGCACGATTCCTTCATTGTTAAGGTGCAGGGGGCTACTGAGCGAGTTCTGAAAGTGGTGATTTGATGGCTCGTTACAAAGTTGGGGACAAAGTACGTTTAATCGATAATTTTGTGCAATACGAAGAGTATCATATGCGAGATCGGAATAACAATCCCGGATATACTATAACAGTCAAGTGGTCATTAGAAGAAAGAATGAAACTTGCTGGAAAAATTGTGACGATTGCTGAAGTTGGAGAATACTACCGAATCGAAGAAGACGACCATCGTAAACATTGGACGGACGACATGTTTGTTGGCACGGCAAAATGTCTTGTTTGTCGGTCATTACTGTAATTTGTAAAGGAGAAATATTATGGAAAAGAATCTGTTTGAAATTGCAACTCGTAACCGCTACCGCTTCACCTACAAGGGTGTCATGACTGTTGAGGATCTGTGGGATCTGAATGTTGAGGCTCTGGATGCAATCTTTAAGACTCTGAATCGTCAGAAGAAGACTGCTGACGAGGATTCTTTGCTGGCTGTTAAGAGCGCCGAAGATACCGAACTGGCAAACAAGATCGAGCTGGTCAAGTACATCGTATCTGTTAAGCTGGCCGAGTCCGAGGCTCGTGTGAATGCTGCCGAGAAGAAGGCGCAGCGCGATAAGATTATGAAGATCGTAGCAAAGAAGAAGGACAAGGAGCTGGAAGATATGGACGTTGACCAGCTGATGAAGAAGCTGGAAGAGCTGAACTGAGAAGGGAAGTATCAAAAATGAAAGTTGTTGAAAGCGCAAGCAATCTGTTCCTGTATGGCGACGATATGAAGGCGTATGACAAGATCCCGGCGGGTACCTATGATATCCACTGTTCTGAGATGACCGGTTTCTATCTGTCCCGCCGCCCTGATATGGTCATCAACGAAAAGGTGTATGGTGTCCAGAGTGGCAAGGTTGCCAAAGTGCTGAATTCGTTCAAAGCGTTCAACCGCAACTTGGGTGTCATCCTCAGCGGCAATAAAGGCATCGGTAAATCTCTGACCGCTAAGATGATTGCAATCGAGGCCATCAAGCAGGGCTATCCTGTCATTCTGGCTAACCGCTATATCGGCGGTATCGCCAATTTCATTGAATCCATCAATCAGGAAGTTATGATCCTGTTTGACGAGTTTGATAAGACCTTCAAGTCCCGGGACAATGAAAATCCGCAGGATACGATGCTGAGTCTGTTTGATGGCACCAGCGCGGGCAAAAAGCTCTTCGTTGTCACCTGTAACCAGCTCAATGGCCTGAACGATTATCTGGTCAACCGTCCCGGTCGCTTCCACTATCACTTCCGCTTCGATTACCCGGGCGCCGACGAGGTCGAAACCTATCTCAAAGATAAGCTCGAAGAGAAGTATTACGATCAGATCCCAGCTGTGGTCGATTTTTCTGGCAAGATCGATCTGAACTACGACTGCCTGCGGTCTATCGCCTTTGAACTGAATCTGGGTACTCCATTCGCAGAGGCTATCAAGGATCTGAATATCATCAATATGAACGAGACCAGTTACAAGCTCACTGTTTTATTTAAGGATGGTTACCGTACATCCTGCACCAAGCGTTTTGATATGTTCAATGGTGCACAGCGTATCTATTTTGAGATCAAGCTGAAGGATGGCTTCTGGCCTGATTGCTACATCAACACCGAGGATATCCAGTATAACCCCGCCAACGGCGAGCAGTTCATTGATGGCAAGAAGGTTGATGTGGTCAATCCGTATTCCAAGAACGTAGAGGATGAAAAAGATCGCTATGAAGCCTTTGAAAAGGATAATGGTGTGGCCAAGGTCATCATTTCTCGTGCTCGTGAAAGAGACATTCACTACATGGTCTAAGGAGGCTCAATATGGTCAAAGCAAATTATTATGAAATCAGTTCTTTCCCTGATGGCACTCCGCTGATTAAGAAGGATAAAGCTATCAATTATCTCAATGCGATCAATATCGTCTGGACGTTTGAATCCATGGCAGAGCTCCCCACAGTCATTATGATCGCAAAGGACGCAAAGGATAACGGGGCAGAAGTCGAGTTGTTTATGCCGTATATTCCGAACGCCCGTATGGATCGCGTTCATAGTGACGAGGATGTGTTTACTCTCAAGTGGTTCGCAGAGGAGATCAATCGATGTGGGTTCAGCTGCGTCAACGTGTTCGATCCCCACAGTGATGTGGCTCCCGCATTGATCAATCGTTGCGAGGTACATACTCCGATTCGTGAAATCTGTCAGGCAATCGAGGAAAGCAAGCCTGATGTGATCTATTTCCCGGATGCCGGCGCAATGAAACGGTATGAGGAAACTGTTCACTGGGCACTCGATCGTGTCGGTTGTAAGGCTTATATCATTCACGGAGACAAGAAGCGTGACTGGAAGACAGGAAAGATTCTCGGCTTGGATGTCACCGGTTATCCTCCCAAGGGCGGCAAAGTGCTGATGATCGATGATATCTGCTCTTACGGCGGTACCATGTTCTATTCGGCCAAGAAGCTGAAGGAGCTAGGTGCTGGCGATATCGATATGTATGTCAGTCATTGTGAGAACAGTATTCTGAATCAGGAGCGCGGCCATCTGTTTGACGACCCGGAATTGATTCATATGGTCTATACCACGGACAGTATCTTCACCGGCCATCTCGACAAGATCACTGTTTTGGAACACAGGTGGGATGAGGATTGATATGATGGATATTTGGGAACTAGATATCTCGTTTTACACCGATGGAGATTTTGGTTGGGATTTTGCACCAATCGATATGAGATGTGATCATTATCAAGAATCATATTCTCTGCATATTTATCGTGAAATCAATGAAAATCAAACTGAATCATGTGTAAAAGATGAATTCTATTCAATCTTAGATTTCCTAATCGATAATATCCATGGAAAAGACTATGCAGTTGAGTATGTGAAAAAATCTATCTATGATGCTTTCTGTGATGTTGGAGAGCGCAATTATCATAAAGAACTATCTGGAAATTATGATGGATCGTATATTGATTTTAAAATTCATTCACCAAAGGATAAGCGCACTTTTAAAATCGAATGTACGGCTGATGAACTTGAAAAGATTCAAGACAGGTATCTTGGAAATTGTCATGAGATGGTAAATAAACTTTTGGAGGATTTGAAATGATCAACATTAACCCGATGCTGCTGTGCGATTTCTACAAGACGACTCACAGTAAGCAGTTTCCGGCCGGCACCACTAAGCTGGTCAGTTATTTTACTCCGCGCATGAGCCGTCTGGATGGCGTGGATGAAGTCGTTGTGTTTGGTGTTCAGGCGTTCTGCAAGAATTATCTGCAGAATTATTTTAAACGTTGGTTTTTTGATTTCCCAAAGGAGTGGGTTGTCTCAAATTATCAGCGTGTCCTGGACGCAACCATTGGCAAGGACGCTTATGATATCGATAAGATTGCTGCCCTGCATGACCTGGGCTATCTTCCTGTCGAGATCAAAGCACTGCCCGAGGGTACTCGCTGCCCCATTCATGTACCGTTCCTTGAGATGAGCAATACGCATCCTGATTTCGCATGGGTTCCGCAGTTCCTCGAATCATTTATGAGTTCTGAGCTGTGGCATCCGATGATTTCTGCAACGGTCGGAACTCTGTATCGCGATATCGTAGACAAGTATTACGATGAAACTGTCGAGGATGGTGTGCCGCATGCTCGTGCTCTGGGCGATTTCAGTTTCCGTGGTCAGGAATGTATGCAGTCGGCAGTTAAGTCAAGCGCTGGTTGGTGTCTAAGTTTTCTGAATACGGCTACTGTCCCTGCGATTCCGTATCTGGAAGAAATGTATCACTGTGATTGCACTAAGGAGCCGGTCGCGTTTGGCGCTGTTAGTACCGAGCATAGCGTCATGTGTTCCAACTTCGCATTCGATGGCGATGAGATCACTTTCATCCGCCGGGCACTGACTGAGTTGTATCCCAATATGAGCTTCAGCATGGTATCTGATTCCTACGACTATTGGAATCTGGTCGATAATATCCTGCCGCAGCTCAAGGATGAAATCATGGCTCATAATGGTACGCTGCTAATCCGTGGTGACTCTGGCGATCCGGTCGAAATCGTTACGCAGACCGTCTATCATCTGTGGGACATCTTCGGCGGCACGGTTAACAGTAAGGGTTATAAGGTGCTCGATCCTCATGTGAAGGCACTGTACGGCGACTCTATCACTGTGCAGCGCTGTGAAAAGATTTATGCCGAACTTAAAGCACACGGTTTCGCATGCAACAATGTCAGTCTCGGCGTTGGTTCTTTCTCCATGCAGTGCATCGAGCAGAATGGTCAGTTGAAGCCGTTCACTCGCGATACTTTTGGCATGGCAGTCAAGGCAACTTATGGCGTGGTCAATGGCAAGGAGATTCAGATCTTCAAGGACCCCAA
>ERZ1026876.400-NODE-400-length-26227-cov-17.195591_pt1 | contig 26227 bp, 20 predicted proteins | sample MGYA00380168_ERZ1026876 | MGnify/ENA primary metagenome ERZ1026876 (study PRJEB33269, sample SAMEA4719804) | human gut metagenome | biome: human-associated habitat; feature: organic feature; material: feces | place: Cameroon | collected 2013-10 ... | reverse complement strand
CATTTGAGCATCGTTGAGAGGCTTGGCGGGTTCTCGTGCTTCAAAGATACGAATAATCTTTGATAATACAAACTTTTGAGCAAGAAAAAAAACAGCTAACCTTCAATAACATATTTGAAAGTTAGCTGTTTTTCATTTAGATACACCTTGGTAATTGGTCTTCATTTATAATAGCCACCAGCTACATTCCTGAGAAATATTGGAATGAATACCAAGCACTTATAGTCTTTCAACTTTTATATTGAACATTTTATTAAGGAGCAAAAGTCGCTAAAAGGCTTTTCTAAACCTATCTTGCAACTCCTTGATTCGCTCTAAAAGTTTTTCGAAAGATAAAGTCTGACCATAGATAAAGTGGTTACACATCTCTGCATAATCACCCTCCCAATCCTTCATCAACTCTTGCCTAGGAACGAAATCAATCTCACTCGGCATCAACTTAGAATAATCTACATACCCTACAGCATAGTATATGGAACGATGCTTAACAATACGCTCATACAAGTCCATATTCTGCAGGGCTTGTTTGCCAAATTCTGTATCCATCAAGCGTTCAAGATCATAAAGATGCCTAGACATTCGGACATAACGAGGAGTCTGTTTCTGAAACTCCTCACATAGCAAGAATGCTTTCTCTAGGAATGTTCGTGTAGGCACAACTGTCCTGATAGTAGCTGTAGCCGCCTCATCTTCTCCAGGGAAAGTCTGCTCAATATATGATGAAATCAAACGGTCTTCCGTAGGCTCGTTCATAGACAAGCAACTAATCTCTATCTTTACTCTTGGCGGAATATACTCTATCGTATGACCAAGCATAGACTCATAATGAACGAGAATGACAGATGGATCCTTATCACTTGCAACGGGACTTGCCTTACCATCCTCATCAATTTCCTCTACTACATTTTCTATATGGTATCCTTCCACACCAAGTTTTTTAAGATTTTCATCCAACTCTGCTGAAACAGTATCAAGAAAATACTTACGTGCCTTCTTGCGAAGTTTTTCACGCTGATTCTTTGTCGTCTTCTCTATACCGAAGAATTCATGGTTTACAGATAAATCTATATCCTCACTGAATCTTTCTATCAAATTCCATCCTTTACTGAGACTTGTACCTCCCTTAAAGATGAGTTGATCTGCACATGAACATTTGAAAAGAGCGTTGAGCACCACAGTTACCCACCAGTCCTTTTCAATTGCAACCTGATTAATACGAAACTTCTCTTCCGCACGTTGCAACATTGCTATTCGTTCATCTATTGTGTGATTTAACCAAAGTGTCATAATGCTCGCTTTTATCTATTATATCAGTTATCAGCTTTCTCATCCATACTGGCATGAGAGTAAGATCTTGTACAAACAAGTTCTTATGTTCCTCTTCATTGACCAATTTTCTAATGGTAGAGAGTTCTTGATTACCAACATTCTTTTGTCCTAATGTTCTAAGAGCTTGCACAAGTAGCGCTGCCAACACTGTCTGAAAAGCGAAGTTCTTAGGAACACTTCTTTTCAACACTATAGTCCGATTACCAAGAGTCAAGACTCTTCCACTTCCCGATGTCAGATAAGTATATTTTGTAGGCACCTGTGTTGAGAGTCCAAGTTTGTTGAGCGCTGTAACTCCTGAAGGTTGTATTTGTACCTTATCTCGCTGGGCTATAGCCATCACCATTTCATCTATTGATGGATAGACTATCCCAAATCGGGTATTCTTAGGGCGAAGATAAACCCCATTAGCTAATCGAACTATATTTCCCTTTTTTTCTTCTACAGAAAGTGCACGACTTACCACCTTCTCATTATCATTGATGTCAGAGAAGTCTGAGATGAAGAGAATCTGCCCTTCACTTGTCTCGTATATACGGTTTGCTATTTCTGCCATATCGTTTTCTTTCTTTAATGGTGCAAAAATACAAAAAATCAGCGATATACGTAACACACTACTGATCACATTAACTTTTTTTATGTAGAAAACTTTGCAAACATTTTCTACAATCCCATATTTTTATTCACTCTTAGCTGTCCCTTCCTATCTGGAACATATCATCTATCGCCGTGAGTTGTTCAGAGAAACCACTGGTACCAGCAAAGCTCTGCACCTCACCTTCGTTACGACTTACGGAGTAGCAAAAAAATGCCCAATACGGCATGATGCAGAGCGAGATTACGATGGATGATTTGTTTAAGCAATAAGTGATTTCATTCCAACTTATTGATTATCAATATATATAGTATGGTGGGGTTCATCAGATGAACCCCACTAACTCCTGCACTTTTAGGATGAATATTTATCGTTTTGATTCAAATACAGACTATAAAGTTGATTCTTTCGACTGCGGTGACTCCGACTTAAATGACTAAAAAATGATGCGGTAATCTTTCCATTAGCGTGTTTTGAGAATAAACGTATATATACAAAAACGACCCGCACATTTGAGCATCGTTGAGAGGCTTGGCGAGTTCTCGCGCTGCAAAGATACAAATAAATATTGATAATACAAACTTTTGAGCAAGAAAAAGACAGCCAACCTTCAATAGTATTTGAAAAACAGGACCCAACTTTCCGAAATGCACTCCTTCATATAGAACTGCATTTCAAGAAGGTCTTCGCATTTCAGAATCTCGTAATAATGGCTCCATGTCAATTTGTGGGACAGCGTCCCACATTTTGGAAATGTCAAATACAATTTCCTCATATAGGTAAGGTGGGACGATTGAACCCTTTTTTGTTTTTGAGAGATCAGCCTTTATCTTCAATATACTGACATTTATTACTGTAAAAATAATAAAAAGAAATGAGACTGGCAAGCTTTCTGGAGGTTATTTTCTATCTTGCATTTATTTTTTCAAAATAATCTTGGATATTCAAATTATTCGTTTTATCTTTGTCACAAATTAAAAACAGGAAAGATATGAAAGAGAAGAAATATCACTTACCGGAAGGCCATAGTGCTGCTTTTGTAGAAGAGCCAATGCCTGCCTATCATAGCAATGCAGCAGTTACACTTCCAGAAGATAATCTCATCGAAGATAACTTCGATGATGGCATTGATTGGGACAGAATGCCTGTAGGATGGGGACCTGCCAACGAAGAAGAAGCCATAGCTCGCATAGAGGCTATAGAAGCCAATATAGAGAAAAATGGACTGATTGACGAAGAGGAAATGATAGAACATCTTAAAGCAAAGGGATTATGGCTTATATAAAAACATTATCTTTGCGGTGTAAAATGTGATACCAATATCAAAAATAGTACTCTCTAAACACATCTGAGCCATGTACTTCGACATGCTCGAATTATAAAAGAAAAAAGCCCTACGCATTTGAGCATCGTTGAGAGGCTTAGTGGGAACTGACGCTGCAAAGATACAAATAATTATTGATAATACAAACTTTTGAGCAAGAAAAAACATACTATTTACTTACAACAAGATGGTAGGCAAGTCTATCGAGACGCTTCTTCCTCCCTTTCTAAAGAACAACGTAAAATCATAGAAAACTCAGGCTACATCAACCTTACGGAAAATAGCGAAAACATTATAAATTACGCCTTGCTTCTCGCTTTGTAATACATCAACGAAGCTACAAATTATGCAGAATCATGTGGCGGTGGAGACAGTCCAAGCTCTGGATGGGAACGTGACAAGAATGATGATGACGAAAGATGGTGGATGAGGTGTATTACCCTATCCGTTTCAATGATTTGTAATGGTGGAAGAAAAGCTAAGAGAAAAAGGTAATAGCGGTAATTTAATATTACATCTATTACCTTCTCATTTTATATTGTTTATATTTTTGTTCTTCATAAACATTTACAACTGTCAATCAACTCGCTGACAAATAACAAAACTTTCCAAAATCAGTGGGCTACAATATATAAATCACCTATAGAGACTATTTACATCAATTCTTATTGTTGACTAACATATTTTTCAAATGCATCACCAACAATAAAAAGCATCATAGGTGCAGGAATAGGACTTTCAGAATCAGAATAAAATATTAATTGAGATTCTAACTCTTTAATTTCGTATTTGAACATAGCCTTTAATGATTCTTCACGATTACCTGATAGAATAGCTGACTTATAGTTGTTTTGAAAATCTACTTTCTCTGACTCAGGGATGATTTTTTCTATAATATCACAAAAGTGTTCTATTTCTGTTTTGAACAAATAAGGCACATTTTGGAAACTGTACCTAAATAGTCCAGCTTTAGTATTCCCGTCATATCCCCAAAAACTATTTAACTTATGGCAAACATCAAACATTCCGAATATTTGATTTGGAAGAGGTTTGTAATGTGCCTTATCATTGTTTATAATAGGTATACCATAACTATCAATAATTCCAGGTATATTTGTAAATGAATACTCTTTTCGATATTCGTCTTTTATAAAACTATTAAAATCTTTAGGATGCATTATTCTTGTGTTGCGATTGTATTTTTGGAATATAGCTTCAGCTTTGCCACGTAGTTTAGAGTCTGCTGTTACAAATATATCGCATAACCCTGCATAAAAAATATGACTTGCATCAGTATCAATATTCATTAAATGCTTATTTTTCTTCTCAGGTCTGAATCCATACAAATCTAGAGCCATGCACATACATTTAATTCTCGATTCTGCATCCACCAATCGTCTTATGTCTGGGTTTGAAAAATAACTTGATATTATTGAGTCTAGATTATAATCTGGCATGATTTGAGCAATGTAGCTATCAATGATAGTAAAAACATTATTAGAGTCTGCACCTTGAATTTTTTCGAATATTTCTGGAGGCAACAGTTTCCTTAAGTCGTTCTTCATTGTTGAATACATTTCTGGAGTAATAAACTCTAAATCTTGTAGCATTTCAAGTTCTTCTCCATAAATATCTATAACATCTCTTGGATTGCCATACATCGGCATAATTTGACCATTTTTAAACTGCAAATAATGCTTACCACATATAGTCTCTAGAAGTGATATATCTGAATCAAAATATTCATTACCTTCTTTGTGGCTCACCAGAACATCCCTTATGTGTGCATTTGAAAATGGGAAAATAAAATCCTTGCCATACAGCTTGACAATCTCTAAAAGATAAGTGTAATTATCTTTTGAGTGAGTAATGCAGTTCCAATCAAAATATATTTTTAACATTTAGAAAATTAATTATAGTGCAAATTTTAATACTGTACTTTTAATCCATTCAATAGTCTCAGAGTCGCCATTTTCGAGAAAAATATTGCAACTACCAATATCACATGCCCCTTCACGAGTGCAAAAAGAATCCGAGATGGTATCTTCTGCCATAAAAAGTATTTTTTCTTTCATCATATTCTATTCCCGAATAAGTCTGTCTGTTTAAATCTCTTTATTTTTTGAAGTTGTGCATTAACAGAGGCTTTGAACCTCGCATCTTCTTTATACCACATAGAATCTTTTATGGCAACAGTTCCTTCCATCATTTTCTCAATTTCGGTTACTGCTCGCATGATAAGTTCTGTACTACAAATCGGGATTTCACCTTTTGGGGCATAAGAGGCCAAGTACTCTTCCGAGGGATTGCTTATGCCATGCCTTTTACACATTAACCAAGCAACCGTTTCTGCCTCAAACTCTTCTTCCTTCAAGGTGAGTTTGCGCTTTTTCTTTTTATCATAGCATTGATGATTACAGAAAAGATGACCAAGTTCATGGCAAATCGTATGAAATTTAACCGCATTAGTCTGTTTTTTATTGACACTTATCACGAAACAGGAAGGAACTTCCATATAATAATCTTTGTCTATCTTAACCTTCAATTTTTGGTCATGATAAGGCATAATATACCCACCATAAGTATTTGCCGCCAAAAACTTATCATCAAGGTATATTCCATATACAGATAAGTTTACCATCAATGTTTCCATTGTTTTGTCAGCCAAATTCCCTTGCGCTTGCTGCAAGCTCTCTGTGTACTTCTGCATTAACTCAGTCTCTTCCATGACCTTAGTCGCATTTGGAATAGGCTCCGTATCATCAAAGTCAAAAACGCATTGGACTGGTCCGAAAGGTTTCAGGACTATCAACTTTTGTCCATTCAACTTCGGCTGTCTTCCATATTCCGTCCATTTCTTACCTGTAAGTACGAAAGTAGCTCCCGGCTTCTGCATCTGAACAAGCATTGCATTATAAGGAGCAAGATAAGGGAAACGACCTATGAAGTCCAATATTTTTTTGAACTCACTGCTATTACGATAGCTCTTTACCAAAAATTGCAACTCATCTATGTTTTCCTTAAATTCTTTCTCTCTTGCATGATCATCTTGCTGTAACAGAAAGTTATTGTAAGCATCAAGGATGACATCAGGAGTTATTTCTCCCAATATGTCATCCTTTTCAAATGTCACAGTTGGATAAGACAAGCCTCTCAGCATGACATACACAGATTTACAATATGGAATAAAATCTTCTCCCATATAGTCAACCAAGGCTACAGCAAACTCAATAAAGCTATCTGTCTCCATAATTATATGTGAAGCATACTCTATCGCCTTTGGCATTTTATTTTCAAGAACTTCTCCTATTTCCATCTTTTATTTTTCGGTTTTGTTAATCGACACATTAAATGCCTTACAACGGCGATTTCTCTGATTGCAGCGGCTCAATGAGAAACGAGCAAATTTCTCATAGATATCCAATCCTCGCCCAAGAGCTATTGTCCATCCTGTATCTGTTTGGATGAAGCTATCATGGTCTGCCTTGAAATCAAATGTAAACTCGATACCCATAGGCAACAACTCATCTGCCAAGTCATTGAAAGAGTCTATCACCTCCGCCACCTTCTCATCATCATCATTTTGCGTGCTCAAATGAATCTTTACTGTATCTTGTACCGTAGAAATATCTTTTACCATCTGGATGAAATCGACAAGATTATCTATCTGATATGGCTGACGAATGAAAGGGTCTGTCACATTGATTTCCTTTGCTGTTCGTAAATAGTCACCAAAGAGGTCTTTATAGGTAACGCCGCCTTGATTCTCACGGATGGAGATGGTCTTTGCCATGAGTTTTGGAATGCGAGGACGAGAACCAGAACGTTTCACCTCCTGATTATCTTGCTCTTCTTCAACTTCGTCATCCATCTCATCTACCGTTTGTGCCTGTTGGTGTTCGAGGTTTTCCAGCGTTTCCACTTTTACTGTCTCTCCCGACTTCAACCAAGTATATTGAAACTTAGCTGGCTCGGCACAAAATGTACTGTCGATGATATATAGTTGGTCTTTCACTCGCTTACGTCCCTCTGCGGCAAAGTCTATAAGTTCCTTAGCTTCCTCTTCTGTCATGTTGCCATCAGGATAAATTAATTTCATCATACCAGAGAAGGTCTTACGAATGGCAAGATGATCTCGCTCTGAAAGCGAGCCATCAAACTTGGCATACTCCTTCAATAGTGCGGTTCGGTCATCGTTTCGCAAAGCGTGCAGTACTGCTGCAATATAGTCTGTAATAAGACCATAACCCTTGGAAAAGCTATCCTTCTTCAGTATCTTGATTTCCCAACCAGGATTGTAAAGATGCATACGGTCAAGGAACGCTCCTTTGATGAATGCCGTCGGAATGCTCTCAAAGAGATGTGAGTTCTTCAACATATACGGAACAGTATGCTTCGTATTGCCAACGAATGACATGGAAGCACTTGCCTCGTGAGTACCCTTTCCTCGGTTAAACGACTTATTGGCAAGATAATTCTGCATGGTGTCGATAAGCACAGCATCCACATTACGTCCTTTCTGCTGTTCAAACTCATCCCAAGCCACTACATCCCAATATCCAACGAGTCCGAGGATTTCCTTGTTTCCTTGAATTTTCACAAATAGTCTGGCACTGGTTACGTCGCCTCCACTCACAAGCACGCCGTATGGAGATAACTCTTGAAACACATGAGACTTGCCTGTTCCTTTTGGTCCCAATTCCATGAAATTGAAATTGTTCTCCACATGAGGAAGAAGACGAGCCAAAGTAATGAACTTCTCACGTCGATTCATCACCTCTGGGTTCAAGCCAACAGTATGCATCAGGAAATCTATCCATTCTTCAGTAGTGAAGTTCTTGCGCTGGTCGATATATTCCTGAAGGTCGATGTTTGAAATCTGTATAGGCTTCATTGTCTGAATCTCCCATCTTACCTTGATGTTCTCGCCACTAATATAGCCCAGTGTAATGATGCACCACACACCGTTGCCACTCAGTAGTTTCGGATTCTTGCGCACATAGTCGGTACCGATAGGAACACCTGTCAACCCAAGGTTGGCAAAAGTCGCCTGATATTCATCGTTCTTCTCATTAAGAACAACAGTAACCTTGTCAATTATACGATGCTTGCCATTCTCACGGATGAGTCCTTTTACAGACTCCGCCTCCGCACGATGCACATAGTTATTTTGGATGACTTGCTTCACCTTTTCCAAGCCTTCGTTGATAATTTCCTCGTCATCGCTGGCACAATACTGCCCCAACAGGTATTCGAGCACGTAAGTTGGCACAGGAAGACCTCCCTTTACAAGGAAAGCCAAGTCCTTTCGTACCACTTTGCCGATAAAGGCATCCATTACTTTTTGTTGCAAATCCATATTTTTTAGAAGTCAAAATCATTTTCTATCAAAGTGTTATTGGTCACATTCTCCTTGATAAGAGGATTCAGTTCGTCTGATGCGTCAAATACTTTCAACTGCAACACCTTCGCATCCACATTTTTGTTGAGCGTCAAATCAACTTGAATTTTTCTATTATCGAGCAAAGGCTCTGTCTTATCAAGAAGTATATCCTTGACTGGAGTTACAGGGACATCTTTATGATACAAAGCTACCCTAACAAGACGTTCCTTCATATCCATAGAAACAGCTTCTGTTTGGAGTAACTTAAATCTGAGACGAGAAGCCTGCATGGATAGTTTTCTGTCAAGAATCATCACGCCAACAGGCTGCTTGTTGTCCAATCGTTCCTGACGACTTGTAATAACAGGGATGATAAGTTCCTGTAAAGTCGCACCACCATGCGTAAACCTATAACCTCCAGAAGGAGCGTTAAATCGGTTAGTACCCTCTGGCACGGCTATCATCACATCATTCACATTCGTCATGGCAGACACCTCACTGAGAGGAAATTTCACTACCCCTTGCACTGTATTCTTGGATACAGTAAGATAGTAGCGAGAACTGCGCTCCAAGCACTCTTCTTGGATTTGTTTCTTATCCTTCTCCTGAAAGACTATATCATTGAACAGGAAACCATGGTCGCTTGTCACATATACTTCGGTTACATTGTAAGAAGCGTGTATCTTAGGTATCATGGTAGCCAAATCTCTGATAGCCTTTCTACAACTCTGCACTATTTCATCCGAACTTCCTTTGTGTCCCACCTTGTCAATGACATCATGGAAGATATAGACCAAAGGATGCTTGAAAATTTCTCTGTTCTTATCTTGGTTATATTCTGCCACTGTCTCATAAGGTACACAAAGAGCACCCTCACGAAAGGCTTGCAGATGCTCAGAACGTTTCTCTATCTTGTCAAGAATGTGATCATCTACAGCCAAATCCTGCTTTTCACCTTGTCCATAGAGTTTCAGTTCACGATATGGAAGCAATGAAGGCTTGCAATATTTCGTTTCCGATGGTAACATGGCAAGAGCTGGCTTCAAACTTGCGATATGTCTTGACTTCGCCAACTCTCCAATCAGTTCCTGGGCTACTTCATATCTTAGCGCATCGCTCACTATCACCGCCACCTTCTTTTGGATCGGTTTTATCTTTTCATCATAAAAATTGTATTGACGAAGAAGATGCACCTCTTTCATGCCTCCAGTTTCCTGAATGCAACGAGCCCACTCCAAGTTCAAACGATGACACAACTTACTGTAATTTTGATCGAGTTTAGTCTTAACTTTTTGTACTGTTTCAAACAATTCACAAGTTGGTTCGATGCTATAATAGTTTTCCATCGACAAGCGATAATATTGATCTATCAAGCAATAGTCCGATTCGTATTTCACGACATATTCATCAGCAGTGTTGAGCGTCAAAGAACCAAGACCGAGAGCCTTTTCATAAAATCGAGCAACGATAATTACATAATCCATGACTACCGACAACATTGAATTATCATTGTGCTTGAGCATCAACTCCTCGATACGGTTGATGACAACTTCAGGCTCGCTTTCAAGTTTTTGCTCTATGAGTGTTGTTATAATTGGGGCACAAAGCGCCTCTGGGACATAATAGTAATTAGCCTCAGTACCATACCAGCAAATGATGTCGGCATCATGTACCTCTCCCCCTAACTCATCAAAGAGTTCAGAGAGAGCCTTAGCTGTTTTTTCTTGGCTAAGGGCTAATTCCAATATACGGTTCATGTGCTGTAGTGCAACACTATCAGCTATTCTTGTTTGCTTATAGTTATCAGCTTCTACTGGTGCCAAATTCTGAACAATGGCATTATATTTGAAAACCTTAACCATCTGGCCAACCTTCTCATGAGTTGAATCATCAAAGGAAACGCCAAAGATGTCTGTCAGATGTTCGTCCAAAGCCATTTCAACATCTTTGCAGCCACGAAGCTTACTATAAAAGTCAGTCTGCTTTTCCCTTTCGTTTTCTCTGCCATACAACAGGACTCGCAATATAATATTATCCCAGTCGAATACCCGCTCACTTCCCATATAGCTACTGATGAAACCTCTCACCATCATGTCATACGAGATACTGCCATCTTGATAATTGGGTCTAAATAGTTTCAACAACTTTTCCGACTGCAACGAGATAACATTTTTTTCTACAAAACGTACAAGTTTCTTGTCGCTTGCAGGCAATCCATACTGCTGCATAAATGCTGCATAATCTTGACTATGGTATTCCATGTTAGCAGCAAGCACATCCATAAGAGGAAAAGAAGCCTGTAACGACTTAGCTTTCAATGGACTTTGTTGATGGCAGAAGATAACTACCTTATCGTGCTGCCAATCATTATCCAAACGATATTTGGTTATGAACCAATCCCCCTTGAAGTCAACGTATCGGTAGCCACTCTTCCATTTCACACTTTCCAGCTCCGTAGCTGCAAACAGATCTACGGAATCTTGGAAGATAAAGAGAACCTTTAGCTCCGCATCACGCTCGAAGTAGTTATATATTTTATTTTGTAGTTCGCTCATAACATCTGACATAATATTCTTTATTTAATTATATTCTATGATAGAAAATATTTTTGCCGTCATTTGATTTTTTGCAACACATCACCAAACTTGGCATAGTTCACCACCACGCCGTCATCGAGGTCGAAAGCTATCTGCTCATCGGCCACCTCATGCAATCGGTCATGATACTCACGGCATTCTGTTATTTGAGCAGTTAAACGGTCAAGATCACGACGTTCTGAAGCATCTAAATTAGCAGCATTTGCCTCCAATTCGTTTTGCTTTTGTACAAGCCACTCTATATGAGGAAGCAGATATTTTGTGCGAATCTGCTCAGCAGTATAGGGTGTCATGCGATGCATATAGGCAAGGCATTGGAACGCTCCCTTCTTTGAACTGAATAGCCAATAGATAGGACGATTCTGATACATTTTCTTGTGATATTTCCAAAAGTCCTTCACAAAGTAATCGTCGATATTTTTGCCCAGCGAAGCCTCCACGAAGTTGAGGTTCTCCACCAGCTTGTCTTCTCCCAACACCACAGCCAGCCACTTCTTGAAGCGCACGGTGGCATTGTCAGCGAAGTCGGTGTTGGATGGCATCAGCGGTATGATGCCGTCGTCGTCTATCTCAAAGCGAGAGTTGGGAACGAGTGCCTCAAACTCCTTCACGCCGTCACCTTGGTTGGCGAGGATGAGTCCTGGCTTGTCTATGCTGTATCGGCCCATCATGCAGCCCACGGCGTAGCTGATGAATTGCTTGATAATGACATCATCGTGCCATACGATATGTTGAGTGTTGTTATTTCTTGCCATAATTTATATGTTATTAAATTTTATTGTTTAAGGTCGCTATCTGCGACCTTAAATGTATTATCATTCGTCTCCATGTTGCTGTCTGAAGATTTCCTTTTGCCTTTCTATCTCTCTTGCCAGTTCTTCTTTGGTTGGCAGGAAAGTCAGATATTTAGCTTGATAGATATGTTTATTGTCGTTCAGAATGGAATACTGAGCCATGTCTTCACTGGTGTCTGAGCATAGGATGAGCCCTACGGTAGGGTGGTCTCCCTCTGTACATTTCAGCTTGTCATACATTCTCACGTACTCATATACCATATTCGTGCTTGTTTGTCTTCCACACGCATTAGGCGTTCGTAGTGCATCCATGATAGTTGCGGGCGTAGTTCAAGCAACTCAGAACCAGATTCGGCAAGCAGTGGTTGCCGAATTTGAAGATTGGAGAATTGTTGGTAGAATTTTCGAAAATTCTTAAGCGTGGTTTCTCCATATCCTTTGCCAAAGGTGCGAGTAAGTTCTTCAGAGGCAATGCTTATGATTCTCTTACCATACTCGGCACGGTCTTTTCCGTTTTGCTCTTGTAAGACAATGCGCCTACCCACTAACCAGTTGCTTACTACTATCATCAGATTTGCTGTCTTAAAAGTATGCTCTTTGGCTATGGATATGATATTGCGAACATCTTCTAAGAAAGATGTTTCTTCTATTGTTAATTTATACTTTTGATTCTTCATAATTGTACGTTATAAATATTAACAATGGTAGAAATTTCCCCAGTTTGGGGAAATTTCTCATTCTATCGAAATCTCCCCTTGCTGGAGGATGGTGATTTCATCGAGAGGCACATCGGGGGTAAGCTCGTCTTGCAAACCGTAGATGTCGATAAACTGACGATTGAGTTCCTCTTCGTTCTTGTGTAGTTGCATGAACTTATGCTCCCATTTCTGTTTATACTGCTCCATGCGCCACTGTAGGCTGTTGACATCTGGCACGGAGGCGTCGATGTTAAGGTGATCGCCAGTCTCTTCATAGTGCTGCGCTACAAAGTTATTGATGTTGGCCTTGTAGGTCTGCTCGTCAATGGTCAACAGCTCGTTGTCCTCGAAGTCCCAACTGGTTTCGTGGGAGTCCCAGTCTTGCTTGCTGAGGGAGACACACTCTTTTACAGTATTGTCAAAATCATCAGATGGGACTTCCATATATGGCAATTGTTTAAAATTACCAATTTGGAAATGCATAGTTGGATTCAGTATATGAGACAATGTAGCAAAGAATTTAGTATTCAAAACTCCCAAAAGATTAAATCTATTAGGAGCATCGAAACAACTCATTCCACAAACATCAAAAATAAATCCTTTAGGATAAACTTTAAAAGAATTCGAAGATGACGAAATATCCGACCACGAAATTGAAGGAGTAAAATATCTATCAGGATTTCTTACAACAGAACGTTGTTTGCCTTTATCATCCATAAAGTTTTTGATTTCGTCCCCATCATTTTCCCAATTTACAACTGTCTCTTGATTTCCATACCATCTTCGCTGATTGCCACCTTTATTATAAGGGAACCACTTTCTCTTTGATTCTAAAGCTTCTTTTGAATTTTCACAGCCGAATCCAATTCTTCCAAGAGAGACTTCGAACCAATAGCGGAGAAATCTCGCGTTGTCTGCTGTTGCTAAGCCCTGTGTTGGCTTGCAAACAGCAGACAACGCGAGATTTCCGGCAAAGCCGGAAAAAATTTTTTCAGAAACCCAATACCCAATCGGCTGTCCTGGAATCTTCTCGAAATTCTTCTGCTCCACATTCGAATAATAAACACGCTTTTCATCCTCATTTCCGTTTCTATTCGAAAGGAAGAGCTGTTCCTTATCTGCACAATTCTTGCCATCCACCAAGCGGTAATAAGTACCTCCTTGACCTGTAGGTTCATGCTTACTAAGAACGAACGAAGTGTTCTGTACCACCTCACCCGATAATTCATCAAAAGTGCGCGGTCCGAGGTGCAGCATAGAATCAATATTGTAATTTTTCAAGAACCGTGTGCGAAGTTTTTCAAACGAAGAGAGGAACATCCAGCTCTGCATGTTGATTTGCGCCATCTTGCCGCCATCGACAAGTCGCTCCATGCCCATATCCATAAACACGGAGAAAAGGTCTGCTTTAGCCTCAGCATAGTTGTCCTTCACATACTTGCCCAGCACTTCATCGAATCTACCACTACCCATGTACGGCGGATTCATACAGATAGCTGCATACTTCTCGGTCAATGCAAGGATGATATTCATGAATGGCATGAGCTGGCGGATAGCCTTTGGCACCACCTCACCATTTGCCAACTGCTCCTCATACTCCTGGGTACGAACCAGCACGGCATTTCTGGTGGATTCAGAAATGTCGAATTTCATGATGCTACCCAAGGTATCGGCATGATTCATCAGCAAGATAGACTCCGTCAGTTCCTTCACCATCGTATCATTGCCACCCAACAAGTAGTGAGGAAGCACCTCACGAAGATACTCCTCTGCATTGCGCATGTCGTCATCGGCAGCAATTACCTCGGCTATAGGGCGAGGCATGTCATACACACGAGGCATCACCTTGCCATCGAGGAAAGCACGGTCTTTCTGGCAAGCCTTCATCAAGAGGGCAAAAGTGGCGAGCTGCTTAGCTCGGGTATCGAGATCGATACCCAAGAGATTCTTCTGAAGGATTTCCTTGATGGCAACAGAAGGGCTATAATACTCCTCTATGTAAATCTTGTAAAGCAAGTCGAAGCACTCATTGAGGATATGTCCTGAGCCACAGGCAAGGTCAGCAACCTTCATCTGTGAAAGTTCCTCCACCTTCAATGGCTCACTACTTGGCTGCATATCCACCAAGTAGTTCAAACCAGCCTTCAACTCACAATAAGGATTATTGTCGATATAGATGCGCCCGACGGTATTTTCCACCATGTACTTCACAATCCAGTTAGGTGTAAAAACCTGGGTAGCAGGAGCTATCTCGTCGGCATCATACTTACCCTTTTTGGCAAAAGCCTCGTCCTTACGGTCTGAGATATAGAACTGGTAGAGCCAGCCTATCAACTCAGCACTGGCATATTGCTCGTCAGAGATAAACTCCGTATGGTTGATTTGATACACAAAGCCATCATCTGAAAGGATATTCTGCGGCAGGAGAAGTTCCGTATAGTCTGCTATCGCCCCGAAACACTTATTGATGATAGGATTCTCATGGCAGTAAGCCACGATGAGCAAGGCAAACTGCTCGTTGGTTTTGCTGTCATCTTCCAAAAGTCCCATCAGTTTATCACGTACCACCTCGCTCATTTGAGGCATGCGTCCTTGGCGTGCCTCACTCACAATCATAGGCACACGCACCTCCTCGCTCTCATATTCTAACACAAGAGGGGCAAAGTCCTGTTTTTCCATGATGCGGATAGCCATGAAGCGATTGAACCAAGTGTAGGCAGCTTCTTCTGCAACCTCTTTGATGCTGCGAGATTGGATGTTACGATAAAGAGACATCCAACGATGATAAAATTCCATCGACACAATTTCACCCATCAACACAGCACCGCCTTCCATAGCCTGTGGCATCTCGGAAGGCTTGCCGGTCTTGAGGTCAAAGCCCAAAGTCTGCAAGCGATTTTTCACTCCTTGCATCAATATAGTGCGAGCTTCGGTAGCGAAGCGTTTTAGTCTGTTTGTGTCCATATTTCTATCCTACAATAATGTCATTATTTTCGTTGATGTATTGCATAAGTTCTGCCTTCAAACCAGCCAGGTACATATCAACATCAGCCTCTGTTCGCATAGGTTGAGTAGTATGCGTACTGAGATGAACAATCTTGCGTACACGAGGCTTTGGCTGAGGAGGCTCAGGCGGCGTACCACTACCACCACCAGTTGGAGGGGTTAGTGGAATTGAAGGAACAGGAATTGCCTGATTGATTTTTCTCATCTCATCCTCGTAGAAAGAGCGAGTATCAGCATTGGCTTGCAGAGCATAGAAATTGCTCGTATTTGTCTTCAACGAAATGGTGATGTCACGTTTGGCAAACTTTTCACGTGCCACTTTTACTTCCATAGCATATTGTTCCAATTCATCGAAAGCCTTGTTATAATTGTCCTTAATCTCATTGATGAGTCTCGTCTTACATTCACCCAGAAGTCCATTCAGATTACGCATTATCTTCATGTAAGAAGGCATCTTGTCCCAAGGCTCTTCATCCGTTTTGATGGCACGGAGAGACTCCACCATCTGCTGTTGCTCGTCGGAAAGAAAAGCAAAGTTGTCTCGATTGTCATCCAAGAACTTACGCACCTTCTCATAGCCAGAGAACTGGTCGTTATGGAAGGAGTCGATACTCTTGCAGCGGTCGAAAAGCTTGCACGCCTCATTTCGGGCATTGATGATGGTCTGGAAGAACTGCAAGTGGTCACGCACAGTGAGCCAACTCTCCATCATTTCGACAGCCTCGTCGATGGAATGGACGAACGGACATCCACTCAGCTCACGAGAAAGACCACGATAACGTTTCAAGAGCGTATTGAGCTGACTGTCGTCTGTTTCCTTGCAGTTACGGAACAGCTCAGTACTGTCATTGCTGCCCTTCACCGACATCACGTTGAAGATGTGCTTCCATGCTTCAATGAAGTCATTCAACACCTCCTGCGAAATAGCCTTTGCCTTCTCTACAGTAAACTTGCCGGCATCACGCACGATGTTGCGAGCCGTTTCCTCACGGCTCACATTTGGATTGTTGTTGTAATTGAAAGCATACAGATGGCGGCGCACCAACTCATTGAGGAAGTAGATGGTGGCATAGTCTGACCATCCGTAAGGCAGCCTTGAGAACTGGCGAACGACATCAGCCACCGTCACATCGTGAGGAGAGCGATCCAGATAATCCTTGATTTTCTTCTCTGGCGTACTGAGTGGCATATTTTGTAACTCAGGTTCCACCGGTCGCAGAATCTTTGCAGAAAGATCAGCTCCGTTTCGTGGTGTCTCATCTTTGTTTACAAGTTGCGCAAAAGAGTAGAGAGATTCCATGTGGCGGTTGAGCAAAGCCTCATAGCGTTCCGCTTTTTTGGCAGTTCCCATCTCCGAAGCCGAAAGCACAGCACCACAAGAAATGACAGGACAAGTGTCAAGTATCTGCTGGAACTGTGGTTTTATTTCCTTGTCATAGAGTTCCTTGGCACGCTGACGGAAAATATCATTAGTGCGCTTGCGGTCGTCACTCATGGCAGAATCTCCTTGTACAAAACGCTGTACACGGCAATAGTAGAGGAAATTAGCACGAAGTTCCTGATTGTCCTTCAACTGTGGATAAAGGAAGTAGATGATATGTGTTCCCTGTTGCGTATTGTTCACACTGAAAGCAAACTGCTCTACGGAGTCTGTAGTTGCTGTTGTGACAAAATCCACACAGACATCTGCATTGTTGCTCAAATAATTTCTTCCATCAATACTGATACCCACGCTGAAAGAGCGAGTGGCAAACGTTTTCTTGTTGCTTGGATTACCGAAATGACTGAAGAAGATGGTCTTCAACTCATCGCTGTAAGTGTTGCTGTCCACCTGCTGATTGCTGATAAGCTGAGCTACCTTAGATTCCTCCTCAGTGTAAAACTCATAGATTTCGCTTCCAGTCTCTGTCTTCGCTTTGCGGATGACCGCCTTGTCTATCAGAAAGGCAAGAACTGTGCTTACCTCTTGCTTGATGGCAGCCTTGCTGGCATCCACCTTGGTCATCAAAAGAGTCACGATGTTATCAATCGTAGCAGAGAATGTTGGCTTATCAACATCTGAAAGATTACAAATCATAAAGAGCACATAGACCACACGACGATAGAACTCTTGCTTCTGAGGGTCTTCAATATGTGAAATAGCCTGACGTGCATTTCCAAGCGCACGCTGTCCCAAATGCTGCATAGACCCCTGGAACATAGCACCAAAGAATCGGTCGAATGAAATAAACTCACCCACCTCCATATTGGCAGTTTCCTTGGCAATAGAAAAAGTGATGTTAATGAGCGAACGCTCATTGCCCTTCACCTGTTTATCCACATAGTTCATGTTCACAAAAGAATCGAGTACTTTCATGATGAGTTGGAACTGATAAGGCACAAATGGATAACAAGCAATGAAATCCTCCTTGCTCGTATATGCCTTATATTGGCTTGGGAGTATGAACTGAGCATCCAGCTTAGCCTTGTCCTTATCGAACATCTGGCCAAGCTTGATTTCCACATCGCCTTTTTTGTCAAGAATACGCTTTTGCGTGATATACTCTGGCGATGTACCTTGAAGGGAAGCACGAACCTCGAAACGTCCAAGGATCTTTCCCACTTCATCCTCCGGGTTGCTCACATTACCACCAACATTTGTGACAACCTCTTCCAATGTTTGCTGTGCAGTACATGCTATCCAGCAACGAGACTCACAAACCTCATCAAGTCGTTTTACCAAAGACTGGAGTTGCAACAACAGGTCACGGTGTGCGCCAATGAACTGGCTCACCTCATCGACAAAGAACAAAATGCGGAAATTGCGGTTCTGCTTACTGTCGATGTACTCCTGCATCTCTGCTGCAAATGCCTCAACGGAAACGTTCACGTCATTATTAAGAATACGAGTACGAATCACATCGGTAGAAAGTGTAGGGTCAACCTCCTTTGCCATATCAAGGGCAAGATCAAGGCGACCAGCAGCAAAACGAGATATGTTGCGTTCCCAATCATATCCCTTGCTCTTCACATAGTCCTTGAACTCTTGGAACTTGCCGTTATCGTCAAGAGCTTTCTCCAAATATTGAGCAAGGGCAAGATTAAACGAGTTGTAACCTCGCTGAGCATTGAACTGGTTCCAGAAAATGGTTGTGAAAGCTGTTTTTTGGTCGGCATTTACATCGTGAACGTCACCGATGTTGAACATTACCATTTCAACATCAGCCTGAGACACATACCAACTTTGCAGAGCCATCAACTCTGATACAGAAACGCCCTCTTGTTCAAGTTTAGACATACCTTTGGTATGGAGCATAATATCCTCGGTCGCCTCTATGAGACGGATGAAAGCCATTTCGCAGCGTTCCTTGTTCTGAGAAAGGCAATAGCTTGCATACTTCAAGAAGTGAGACTTACCAGACCCATAGTAGCCATTAATCCATATTCCGATATGACTACCTTGATTGACCTTAATATTGGTCAAAATATTATAGAGGTTGATGATGATTTCCTCCGTAAACACGTACTCAACGATTTCCGTAAGTACAGTTTCATCTGTGAGGTCTGAAGCAGAAACAGCAGGGTTTACCTTTCTGTCAAGTCCTTTGTCATATAGATCTTTGAACTTCATATCTTATATGGATTTATTGGTTTACTAATAATGTGGCACGATACGTATGAGCGTCTTCAAGCGTATCAAAAAGAGAAAACGAGTTACCTTCTTGATGCCCAGGATAAAAGAGTATAATCTTATAGCGTGATGTATCGTTGTACTTCTCATAGCGTGTTAGGAACACGTTTGTACGAAGATAAGGAAACATCTTGCCTATACCATGAACAAAGACATATGGGTGCTTGTAACCATTGTTAGAGTTGATATGTTCATCAATTTTTTGGCTTACAAAGCTGATGAAACTATCTGAGTTGGCTTCCGTCGTAAGTTCATTGGTCACCATATCAGGATGCACCTTATCTTCTTCGAACGTATCATCCAAGAGAGAGTTGTCACCAAACTTTTCGTTTCTAAGATACTCACAAAAGACCTTGAACAAGTCAAGTTCGAGAGCATCCACGAAATTCGTTGGTCGTTCAAGTTTTTCCTTGAACTCCCGTATCTGGCGACGCATCTCATACTCCTTGCTTGCAGGGTATTGATATATGTAGTAGTTATAGAATACATTGCCACTATGCTCATCCTGAAACTGAGGAGAGCATAGATATTCATATAACTCAGGTATGGTCATACTTTTCATATGTTACAACTTACTTTTAATGTCATTAATTTCGTAAGGATAAAGAAGACAGGCTTCAAGAAACCACTCCTCTCCACTATGAATATAATACGCAAACTCGTCTGCATCAAGACAGATGGGAGTCAACTCATTATTTTTTCCATCAAGAAGCCCGGACTGCCGCAGAATCGTAAGATAGCTGCTGCAACATTTTTTCTTTGTCCCTTCAGACCAGCTATCCACAAAATCATCGTGAGCAGAAAGTTCATTAAATTCCATCAAGAGATCATCCTTCGACAGAACATGGTCGATTGAGTTCCACTTTTTCAATGTTACATTGAAGTGAAAATCAAACACGAGCTTGTAGGTTTTCAATATAGCATAAAGCAAGCCAGCACGCTGTCCTGCTTCACTCATATTCTGCCAAGATTGCCAAAAACGAAATGGTAAAGCATTATATCGACGCTTAAACTCTACCACAAAACGTTTTCGTGATGCAATAGAATTGACTTGAAGAACTCGATTGTTCTCAATCTCATCCTTCAGCAGCGCTTCAGAATTGGCATCCATCAACAAAGGGAGTATGCGTCCAAACTCATAATAGAGGAACGTACATCCCGTGATGGAAGTATATGGGCTCTTATTCTTTTCTATCATTGTAGTTTTTCTGTTTTATTAAGAAGTTCACTTATATCTACGTCAAGCAGCTGCGCAACCTTCGTTAGCGTTTGCAAATCAGGTTGGGAAGAATTGGTACACCATTTTGAGATGGTAGCAGGGTCTTTTCCCAATTCTCCTGCAAGCCATTTACTCGTTCTCTTCTTTTCAACAAGTACTACTTTGATGCGATTAATATCTTTCATCTTATTCTATTTTTTATGACGTTCAACGCAAAGATAATGAATTTTCTTGGTATTCGAGCATTTGCGTTCGATTATTCTCTAAAATTAACACTTAAAAATCAGAAAATAATCAAATTCTGCTATACAACACTTTTTTCATATCATAAATGAGTATTTAATAAAAAATTTGGTATCAAGCTAATTGCAACTATTTTTCCTCAGATTCACCCATTCCTTTATCCATCGCACGTAAATGTTTTTTCTCGAAAAAAGTCTCAAAGTATCATTGATTGCAGGTATATTACTGATACATAATGGTTTACAAAATAACACTTCCAAATAAGTTTACAAAGAAGTATCATTTTTATAAACCACTATATATCAACTATACAACTCGATTTGTCGGTTCCAATGCTCATCACAACGGAAACCATTAGAATTTATCATATCCATAATCTACCTTTTTAATTCCTTGAATTTGATGGGAGTTTTCATTTTCATGTAATGTTTTTGACTTCTTTCCAATCAAGCAATCCTTTACCCTCTTCATCAAGTTCAATACCAAGTCCTACGACTTCCCGCTTGTCTGCCTTGAATGGTTCCATGTATTGGTTGGCAAGTATTTGCTGTACGGCAGCTTCCTTTCCGCCATTGTTTTTCAGTTTCAACTCAATCACATAGATATAGCGAGTTGCCCTAACCAGGATGTCAATTCTTCCTGTGGAAAGCATTCGCTCCACATCTACCCGCAAGCCAATGGCGTTGAGAATAGTACTGATAATAAGGCGATAACGCTCTTCCATATCCATCGAGGCAAGTTTCTTGTTACTATACGGCACATCAGCTATCAATGCCTTAAGAGCCTTCATTGCTTTTTCTATATTGCGATTCTCCAAATATAAGTATAGCTGAGCCTGGAGTGACTGGGTATCAGTCTCCTGCCTCATAGTCAAGGCTGGCAACACACATTCATACAATGCCTGCTTCACTTCTTCATTAGGGAATCCCAAATGATATACATTGCCTTCTACCGACTTGAAAGTAAGATAGCCCGACTGATAAAGAAAAAGCTCAGCACCTCCTCCCGTCACATCCGACATTTCGATGACATTGCGCAAAATCACACAATCCTCGAAATCATTAAGCCGTATCTCTATATCCTTCACAAACTTAGACAACAGAGAGGTTGCACCAGAGGATGCCCAGAAGTTACGGAGCTTGGATTGCGCCAAGGCATTGATGAGACTATATGGATTGTAGATATCTACCATATTGTCGTCACTGAAATGATAACCATCATAATAATCTTTCAAATTGGCATGAGTTTCCTGCGCCGTCCAATTGTTACGCTTGGCCATTTTTTCCAGTTCGGGCTGGAAGTTCTCCCCAATCTCTTCCTCGGTAATTCCGCAGAGGGCTGCATATTCCGGCAAGAAACTGATGTTGGTCAGGTTATTGAGCACCGAGAACAGGGATATCTGTGTAAACTTGGTAATACCAGTAATAAAGACAAACTTTTCGTATTGGTCATCCATCTTGAGCACGGCAAACACCGACCGATAGACGGATGTACATGCTTCATGCTCAGGAGTTTTCCAAGAATGCTGCAAAGGAGAATCGTATTCGTCAATAAGAACGCAAACCGGCATTCCTGTTACCCGGTAAGCAGCCTTGATGATGTTATCTAATCGCACGGATAGAGAATCTTCTGCACTGACATCTACCAGATATTCCTTTTCGTAATCTTTGAAGATATTATTGAGATAAGAGTTGATGGAATCCGCTTCTGCTCCTGCTCCACTCATATCAAGACGGATAACGGGATAGCTGTTCCATTTTTCTTCCAGCTCCATGATTTTCAACCCCTTGAAGAGTTCTTTCTTTCCCTCGAAATAAGCCTGAAGCGTATCTATAAGCACAGACTTTCCGAATCGGCGAGGACGGCTTAGGTAATTATACTTGTCACCATTGTTCACCAATTGCCAGATAATGTCTGTCTTATCCACATAAAGATACCCCTCTTCCCTGATTGCCTTGAAAGACTGTATGCCAGCCGGCAGTCTTCTCCGATTATCTTTTGCCATAATTATATTCTCATATTCCTAAGATATTGCAAAGATATATAAAATTTTCGAATCATAAGCCAGTAAAATAAAAAACTTGAATGATTTCCCTCGAATTGTGCGAGATTAGCCTTATTTTTCGAGAAATCAAGACCACAACTGTAAAATAGTCCTACCAACGTGCTCTAAGTCACAAAAAAATATTATCTTCGAAGCAGTGTTCATTAACCGAGTTTTTAACTTCAAAAATGTAGGCATATGAAAGCTGTATGTGGTCTTGACGTGCACAAAGATAGCATTTATCTTTGTCCATATTTATTATTTTTAAGTTGATTTATACTGTGTCAACTTGTTCTAGGACAAGACAAACAGACACTAACAAAGATGTCAAAAGACATAGAAAAGCATCTATGCCTTAACAAATGTTTCTCTCTTATAGGATAAATTTCTATTCAACGACGTTGAACCGACATTCAAAGACGTTGAACCGCCATTCAAAGTCATTGAACGGACATTCAAAGACGCTGAACGAAGAATTCTCCCTGGTTCATAAACAATTTATATCAAGAGAAAAAAGTCATCTTGCTATATAAGAAAAAAAACAGCAATAGCTACTACTGAAAAGTATAGCCATTGCTGCTTTTTTATATCGTTACTATATTTTATATCACTACTGCACGATCTTGAAACGAATACGCAATGAATGGGCATGCTCATCCCAATTGGTTCCGAGCAATACAAACTTGCCAATCTGCGCCGTAGAACGTACATGCTTGCCAATACATGGGCAAACATCATAATCTCCGATGCGAACTAAACGCAAGGTTTCACTTGCGTCATCCGGCAAACGATCAATCTTAACATTTGCTGGAATATGGTCGCGATCCACAAACTCATAGGTCACAGGCATATCTTCCTCTATCAAGCGATTCATTTCCGTTTCTATCGCCTTTTCCTCCTGACGAGTAGGCTTGTGATCAACTACAAAAGTCATCTTACTCTTCTTACGCTCAATATGGGCATTGCGACTACGCTCGCAACCGAACATACGAACCATCAACTGGTTGAGCAGATGCTCAGCCGTATGAGCAGGAGGGAACTCCTCCTTGTGATGCTCATTCAATACGAAATCAATTTCCTCCATCTTGACATTGAATTTATATATTCTTACTCCATTGGCATCCATTGATATTGGGAACACGCCATCCTTCTTCAGTTCCACCTTCTTCTTACCACCAGAGAACAGTTCTGTGACAAGAACTTCTTCTTCCTTGATTTGGAAGAAATCGAAGGCATGACCTGGAATACAAACCTGCAACTGACGAGTCTCCTGAGAGAAATTGAGCACGATGAGCATCACCTCATCATCCTTCTTGCGAAGGAAAGCAAAGTTGGTACGCGGATCGAAGCCTTCAGAACTCGGATTCACATACATCAAATCAAAGGTTTCACCCTCTCGAATTGCTTTCTCCTCATTGGCGAGACGAAGAAGCTGGCGATAAGTGGCTGCCAAATACTTCTGTTCTTGGGTATATACTTCCTCAGCATTTTCCTGATAAGCATGCGCCAAGGTCTCAGGACTCCAATAATCAAATATCGTAGTGCGGCCATCTCTGCCACTGAATCCTTCCTTATCCATACCCTTCTCGCCAAACTCCTGTCCGCTATAAAGCATGAAAGGATTCTTCTGGAAGAATAGGCTCATGGCAACAGCGGGAATCGCCTTCATAGCATTACCACAGAAGAAATCGCTGGCGATGCGATGCTCATCATGATTTTCCAGGAAATAGAGCATGTGCTCGCGGATATCATCCACCACCTGCCATTCATGAGTGATACTGGCAGCAGGACGCTCACCACGGATTACTCCACGCAGACAATCATACATACCCACCTTATCATATAGATAATCAAAACCTGCCTTCACATAGTTGCGATACTGACTTGGATCATAAACCTCACCTATCACAATGATATGAGGGAAACGGGATTTCAATATCTCAGTAGCATACGACCAAAAGGCTGTAGGAACCATCTCCGCCATATCGCAGCGGAAACCATCCACACCTTTGCCTGCCCAATAAAGCAGGATATCAGTCATCTTGCCCCATGTACTTGGTACTGGCTCATAGTGATAACTTCTACCTCCTGCATCACAATAATCGACACCATAGTTGAGTTTCACGGTCTCATACCAGTCATTACAACCTGGGCGATTATCAAAACGATCATTTCCTGTAGCCTTAGCCGGACTTTCTGTATATGGTTCAAAAATCTTAGAATCCTTCTCTGAAAAAGGAACCATAGCCGGTTTGGAATGACGAACTTCATTCAGGTCTAAGTCACCCCAGGCATAATAGAAATTATTCTTTGTAGAGAAGTGCATGTTCGTATCATCATCTTCTCCTAAATCTCGTACACCTGCTGGTTTGCAAATAGAATGATACTCACGGGCCACATGGTTAGGCACGAAGTCCATGATAACCTTCATACCAGCCTTGTGGGTTCTGTCTATAAGACGTTCCCATTCAGTCATTCGCAAGCTTACATTCTCCGCTAAATCTGGATCAATATCATAATAGTCAGTTATAGCGTATGGAGAGCCTGCCTTTCCTTTCACCACCTCTGCGTGTTGGGTAGGAATACCATAAGATGAGTAGTTTGTTTGGGTAGCGTGACGAATAACACCAGTGAACCAAATGTGAGTGAAACCCATATCATGTATGCGAGCCAGCACATCATCGGTAAAATTATTCAGTTTGCCGCAACCATTCTCCTCAATTGTTCCGTTCTCCTTTCGTGTGGTATTTTTATTACCGAAGAGCCTCGGGAGAACTTGATAAATTACAATTTTTTCCTTCATTTAGCGGTTCTACTAAAAATGAAACGATTTATCTTCTCGGCAACGCCTTTGCCGAGAAGATAAAACGTTGGAATATTCTATTAAACGATTAAGCAATACCGTGAGCTGCAACAGTCTTATCGATGCGACCAATCATTCCCTGTAAAGCCTTACCTGGACCGCACTCTGTAAAGTCATCAGCACCATCTGCAATCATAGCCTGAACTGAAGATGTCCAACGTACAGAACTTGTAAGCTGAGCGATGAGGTTCTGCTGAATTTCCGCTGGATCTGTATGAGGCTTACCATCTACATTCTGATATACAGGGCACTTAGGAGCAGAGAATGTGGTCTTCTCAATAGCTGCCTGAAGCTCATCCTTAGCAGGCTGCATCAATGGAGAGTGGAAAGCACCACCAACCTTCAAAGGCAAAGCACGCTTAGCACCAGCAGCCTTCAGCTTCTCGCAAGCTGCATTGATAGCATCCACGTTACCAGAGATAACGAGCTGACCAGGGCAGTTGTAGTTAGCAGCAACTACCA